>JGI24702J35022_10002422_pt1 | contig 11391 bp, 8 predicted proteins | sample TergutTh196P4_FD_35022 | JGI IMG/M metagenome (IMG submission 35022)
TNCANNAGTCTCACGAATGCCACCATTTTTGACAATCTGATTCTCCGTATGATAAACGCTAAACCGTATTACTTAAATGGCTAATTTAGTATAGTTTTATTTCTTTTTTCTGTCTAAACTGTGTTTTTATTCGTAAACTGAAAACTCCTTTAACCCCTTAATTTCCTGAGTATCAACGCACTATTCGTTCCACCGAACCCAAAGGAATTGGAAAGAAAAACGTCTATTTTTTTATCTATGCGTTTATCGGCGATATTCAGTTTGGCGGAGTATTCGTCAGGCGTTTCAAAGTTGATGTTTGGGGCGGCAAAGGAATGCTGCATCATCAACAAAGAATAAACGATTTCGCTTGCTCCTGCCATCCAGCATTCGTGTCCCGTCATTGATTTGGTGGAACTTACCAAAGGGCGGCAATCGCCGAATGCCTTATCGAGTGCAATCGCTTCAAACATATCGCCTTGCGGCGTAGATGTTGCGTGAGCATTCACATAGTCAATCTCTTTGGCGGATATGCCTGCGTCTGCCAAAGCACGATTTATGGCAACAAGACTCCCTATATCGCAGGGTTGCGAAATGTGCGTACCGTTGGAAGAAACGCCGTAGCCGATGATTTCAGCCAAAATGGGAGCACTGCGTTTTACCGCATGTTCGTAGTCTTCTAAAATCAGACTTGCCGCTCCGCCGCTCGGCACCAAACCGTCTCTGTCCGCATCGAAAGGGCGGGACGATTTAGCGGGTTCGTCCATACGTATCGAAAAAGCACTCAATGCATCGAAACTGCCCATGGAATAGGGGTTGGTCTCCTGTGCTCCGCCGCATAAAATGATGTCTTGCATGCCGTTTTGGATAAACATATATCCTAACCCGATGGCGTGCGATCCGCTGGCACAGGCAGCACTAATGGTCATGTTTACGCCCTTCAACTTGAAAATCGTGGAAAGGTTCATGCTCACGGTGGAGTTCATGGATTGGAAAATAAAGCCCGACCCCAACAAAGTAGTATCCCGTTTTTCACGCATAATTTCGTGTGCCTCGATGACTGCTTTTGCAGACGAATCGTTGCCGTAAAGTATGCCCATTTCGTTTTTTTCGAGGTAATCCATATCAATTCCTGCGTTTTTCATCGCCTCGATGGTTGCCATGTAGGCATATTCGCCTTCTTCGGCTAAACCTATGCGTAAGCGTCTGTCCAACAAGCCTTTCAATACAGGACGTTCCACAATTCCCGTCAACAAAGAGCGATAACCGTATTGTTTCCGTTCCAATTCCAGCCCGATGCCCGATTTGCCGTCATACAGCGATTGCGTTACCTCTTCTAAATTTTTCCCAATGCACGACCAAATGCCGATGCCCGTTATAACTACTCTCCTTTTCATAATGAATAATGAACTATGCAATTCAATTTTTTATCTCAAAAATTTTAACACAAAACGTATCAACCTGTATAATTATTGTGTGGGAAAACCAATCCGCAAAAAGAATAAAAGTGTATCTTCGCAAATCAATTAAAGATATTGGGTGTTAATATGTTTTTGTATGAATAGATTTAACGGAAAAACGGTTTGGATTACGGGTGCGTCTTCGGGCATTGGCAAGGCGTGTGCGGAGAAATTTGCCAAAGAGGGAGCAAACCTCATTTTGACCGCCTTGGAAGAAGATTTGTTGGAAAAAGTCAAAATACAATGTGTAAAGAACGGAGCATCAGCGGTTTACGTGTTTCCTTTCGATTTGTCGGATTTGGAAAAACTGAACGAACTGGCTGAAAAAGCATGGCAAATTTTCGGAAAAATAGATATTCTTTACAACAATGCAGGCATCAGCCAGCGAGCCGATACGGTGGAAACGGAAATGAAGGTAATCCGCAAAATTATGGATTTAAACTATTTTGCACCTGTTATTTTGACCAAAAACATTTTGCCCAAAATGATTGCCCAAGGCGGCGGACAGTTCGTTGTTACCACTAGCATTGCGGGAAAATTCGGTTTCCCATTGCGGTCGGCGTATTGCTCTTCCAAACATGCGTTGTACGGTTTTTTTGAGACGGTGCAGGCGGAATATTATGCACAAAATATCCGCGTAACAATCGTTTGTCCGGGCAGGGTGCAGACCAATATTTCCCGTTACGCATTGGAAAAAGACGGCAGTCCGCACGGCAAACTCGACCAAGGTCAAGCGGGAGGAATAACTTCGGAGGCGGCAGCGAAAAAGATAGTCCGAGCCGTTTACCGACAAAAACGCGAAATCCTTGTGGGAGGAAAAGAGTTGTTAATGGTTTATATAAAACGTTTTTTTCCCGCATTGGCAGCAAAAATGGCTCGGAAATTAAAGGCGGTATGATGAGGAAATACCGCATTTTACTCCAACATCAAACTCATATAGGGGTATTGTTCGGGGAAAACGGCATATTTCCCTTCCAATGAAGAAATTTGACAGCCCAATAACAACTGCGTAAGTTTTTCGACAGGCAATTCAAAATCAACGGCGGAGACGCTGCACGCAACGTCTTTGCAAGTACCATTGGAAATGAAAAAGGCAACATTATTTTCTGAAATATAATCATCTGTGATTTTCACCGAAAATTCCAAGTGCGGGTGGGCTTGAGCAAACAATGCCAACATTTTTGGAGCATCTATTATTCGTGCCATACCCAAAAATACGGAGTTAATGCGTTGAGAAACAGGCGAATACAAAAAAACAGATTGATTATTGAACTTTTGTGCCAATTTTGAGAGAAAATATTGCTGATAATCTTCATTTTTTGCGATACAATCTTTTAATACCGTTTTCTCATTTGTAAAAAAACAGAAACACAATCCGCACAGTTCCGCCTCATTTTCAAGCAAATAGACGTTTCCTTCAAACAGTTGGCATTCTTCGACCATAACCGCAAAATCGCCGTACGATTTCTGAACGCAAAGGTTTTGTGCTTCAAAATGTTTTTTGTAAAAAAGATAGGATTTTTGCAAATCGCTTGTTTGTAATTTTCTCAAAATCAAGTTATTAGCGGATTGAAACCTAACAGTTTTATCAATTAACGATAATTCGTATGCAAAACAGGGGACGTAAGCAAATTTTTTGTAATAATCTATCAACCAAGGCTCTTGCGGGATAAGCGTTGTCAATACATCGCCTCGTTTTTTCATCTCTTTGAAGGCGTGAACCAACAACTTTTTCATCAATCCTTGATTTTGGCATTGCGGCACAGTCGCTGCCCCTGAAATATAAGACGTATTGATAAAATGCCCATAATAAGTCATTTTGTAAGGCAACATTTGCAGCGAGGCTGCCATTTTTTCGTCTTTGAAATACAAAAGCGTATCTTCGTTGCGGTATTTTTTCTCAAAATAAAACTTTACAAACGGCTCGCTATCATTGGGAAAGGCTGTTTTCCAGCAATTTATCACATTTTGTTTTTGGTTTTCGGCAGCGTAAGCAATCATAATTCATAATTTATAATTCATTTACAGTCCGCCTGAAATCGAAATCACCTGCCCTGTGATGTAATTTGCTTTTTCCGAAGCGAGAAATCCGACCAAATCCGCCACTTCTTCGGGTTGCCCGAAACGGTTGGCGGGAACGAGTTTTTTTAGTTCGTCTTGATTGAGGTCTTTGGTCATGTCCGTTTCGATAAATCCGGGAGCGACGGCGTTTACGGTAACTTTCTTTTTGGCAGTTTCGAGTGCAAGAGCCTTTGTCATGCCGATAATTCCCGATTTGGCAGCGGCATAATTGGTCTGTCCTGCCATGCCGTTAATTCCCGAAATGGAAACGATGTTTATGATGCGTCCAAATTTTTTGTTCATCATATATTTCACTAAGGCGCGGGTGGTGTAAAATGCACCGTTGAGGCTGGCATCAAGCACGTTATGCCATTCGTCGTCCGATATCCAAAACATCAAATTATCTTTTCTGATGCCTGCATTATTTACCAGAACCGCAATATAATCGTCAGGGTGTTTTTCTGTCCAGTCGTTCAATGCGTTATCAACTTCTTTCACAGAACCTACATCAAAGGGCAACAATTCGGCAGTTCCGCCCTTTTCCTCTACCAACTGTTTGGTTTTCAACGCCGCTTCGCTGTTTGAGGCGTAATTAACAAGGACGGGATAGCCCATTTCAGACAATTTCAAACAGATTGCCCGACCAATCCCCCGCGACCCGCCTGTTACCAATGCATATTTCATATAACTTAAATCTAATTATTCGCTATAAATTGCTTTACCATTTCAATTTCCGCATATTTGGGTTTATCGCCCGAAAATACAGGAACGATTTGCCTTATTTGGTCGTAATGTTTTTTCGTTTCCGGGGCTAATTTATCCTGAATTTCCAAACAATCAACCGCTTGAACCAATCCGATAAAATGAATTGCCGCAACTTGAAATGCGTTTTCAATCACCGTTTTTGCCATCAGTGCCGAATTAGTTCCCATGCTCACAATATCCTGATTATCATTGTTATTGGGAATACTGTGTATGGACATCGGATTGGACAAGGTCTGCGATTCGGCAGTGGTGGAAGTTGCGGTAAATTGCATGCCTTGCAGTCCGTAATTCACTCCCAAAGTTCCCATATTCACAAAGGGCGGCAAAATTTCATTGATGCGGTCGTGGCACAAATAATTGAACTGCCGCTCCATAAGCATCGTCATTTTTGTGATGGCGATTTTTAATTTATCCATTTCAAACGACACATAATCGCCGTGAAAATTTCCCCCATGGTACACATTTTTCACTTTATAGTCAATAATCGGATTATCGCAAACGGAATTCAACTCATCGGTCAGCACCTCTCCCGTGTGCGAAATTTGGTCAAAAACGGGACCCAAAATCTGCGGTACGCAACGCAAGGAATAATAGGGTTGCAGTTTCTGTTCAAAAGTTTTCGCATCTTTTTGTTTTCCATTGTACAACTCGTTTTTCCGTTTGCGGAGGCATTTGCTCCCTACGGATAATTCCCGCATCTTCTCAGCAACAACTCTTTGCCCCGCATGCCGTTTCGACATGGTAAGTTTCATTGACATAAAATCGTCATAAGACGAAGCAATTTCATTTATCAATACGGAGGCAATGATTGACCAATTCATAATTTTTCTGGCATAATAGTAATTCACCAACCCGATGCCCGTCATCACCGAAGTCCCGTTAACCATCGCCAAGCCCTCGCGCAGGCGGATTTTGAACGGTTTTAATTTTTCTGCTTTGAGAGCCTCCTTTGTGTTTATCCACTCGCCTTTGTAATGGACTTTGCCCTCGCCAATCAACGTCAAGGCGATGTGTGCCAATTGCACCAAATCGCCGCTGGCGCCCACGCCGCCGTGTTCGGGGACAAGCGGATAGATGCCCCTGTTGATAAACTCAACCAACAACTGCACCAAATCCAGATGAACGCCCGATTTAGCCTGTACAAACGTACCCAGCCTCGCCAGCATCGCCGCCTTGACATACCTATTAGGCAAAGGTTTCCCCGCTCCCGCCGCATGACTTCTTATAATGTTGTATTGAAGTTCCGAATGCGATTTATCTTCAATCCGATACTGTGCCATCGGACCAAAACCTGTGTTGATGCCGTAAATCACCTTATCGGACGCAAACTGTTTCAGAAAATCAAAGCAATTTCCTATCCGTTTTTCCGTTTTTTCCGACAGAGCGATGCGGTCATTCCCAAACAAAATATCCTCTATCTCATAAGTATCTATGGTTTCTTCAACAAAAAAATCTATGCTTTCGTCAGTCGTAATCATACTAAATCTTACTAAAAATGCAAAGATACACTTTTTTTGTTAAAAAAAGGAGTTAGAGGGGACTGTTTTTGATTTTATTTTATTGATTTTTCCCCGACTTTAATCAACATAGCCGTGCATTCCGCCCAGAAAGTAATTTACCCCAAAGTAAGTCATTAAAACACAGGCAAATGCGAAAATGAGATACCAATGAAAGTGTTTTTTGTTGGAAAAAAATGAAAAAACGGGAGCGTGCAGCGCCAATCCGTAAACCATAAAGGTAATTAATGCCCAGACTTCTTTCGGGTCCCACGACCAATAATCTCCCCACGAACGATTTGCCCAAACCGCACCCGTAAAAATACCAATCCCCAACAAAAAAACACCCAAATACAAAAATAATTGACTGAAAGCAGTAATTCGTTCTGCTTGGCGTAAGTTATTGATTTTCATATAAATAAGGGCAGCGATAGCGTTCAAAAAAGTAAAGGCTAAAAAAGCATAGGAAACCATAATAACGCTGACGTGAATGCTGAGCCACGGCGATAACAAAACAGGCATTAGGGGGGCGATTTGCGGGTTCATAATATTGGAAACCAACAACATAAATCCCGATAATAAAAATCCAAACGGCAAAAACGCAGGCAGTTTTTTGTGCAGTAAAAAGGCAATCAACATCGTAATCCACGAAAGAAACAGCAGGGTTTCGTAGCCGTTGCCTAAGGGAATACGTCCGCTAATGCAAGTCCGCAGGCAAATGAAAAACGTTAAAAAGATGAAAGAAGTTGAAAATGAGAACAATACGATTTTTTCTACGATGTTTTTTTTTCGATTGTAAATTAAAAACACAAAACCGATTATTCCCAAAATTAAGTTGAAACGGTAAGCGATGGCGGAAAAAGGAATTGCGTTGTATAACCGCTCTATTTGCACTTTTTGCGGACTTAATAAGGATTTTCTACCTTGTTTTTGCTGAAAATCGCTTAATATTTGCGTTAAATCGGTTATAGTTTCCGTATTGTTCTCAATTACAGCCTGATGCATAACAGAAAAATAGCCTTGAATAAAATGTTTTTCTTCTTCGGCGAGCGTATTCGGCAAGATGGAAGAGGGTGAAAACCAGACAGTTTTACCATTCACAGCGTACGGAAACAGACGAAGAAGTTCGCCGTTTTGCAACAAATGTATCAGTTGCAATTTTTCATTGATTTCATAGACCGTTTTATGCAGGGAATTTTGTTTGTTTGCACGTTCCAATTTCATGCAATATTTTTCTATAATTGATTGATTTTCAAGTAAAAGCATATCAATGTAGGAAATAGTTTTTTCGATGGGAAGAAGTTTTTTTAACTCTTTATTTTTTAACACAATAAGCGGTTCTGCCTGCCATTGTTGCGGGAAAAAAATCCAGCCAAAAAATACCTGTTCGGCGGAAAATTCGTTGTAATGGTCTGTACCTGTGAGTTTTAGCGTGAAATCTTTTGCCAATGTTTGCAAGGGCATAATGCGGTTGTTGTACAAAACTTGCCATTTTCCCATTTGTGCCGCTTGCTCTTTGGAAATCGTATTGGGTTGAGAATGAGCAGGTAACGAAAAAAATAACAGCAAAATCAACAAAGCCGTTTTCCCCAACGCAGTTTTTATTAACTGCTTGAACCGCCCATTTTTACGAAAAAAAATCACAAACATCGAAATTCCAAACAATAAATAACCGAAATAAGTGAAAAAGATGCCGAACGGGTCGTATTTCACTGTAAACCAAGTTCCTTTTCCGTCTTTATCGAAGGAAGTCTGGTAAAAACGGTAATGTCGAAACGAAAGAATTGAGTTTAAAGAAATGGTTTTTACTTGTAAGGTTTCCCCATCGGATATTTCGACTTTGCTTTTGTAATTTTTGGGGGCATTTGTACCGTTAAAATGTTCTATTTCAAGCGATTGCAAGGAAATGGAGAATGGGAAAAAATGCGTTTGCTGTTTTTGCGTAATAAAAGCATTTTTTGTTTCTCCTTCCCGTAAATGAATCCGCCCTTTGACGCCTGTAAATACCGTAAAAAAATAACCTAACGCAATAATTAACAAGGAAATGTGAATTAAAATAGTTAATAAGTTTTTCTTCTTTTGCAGCAAAACAAACGAACAAAAACCACTCGCCAACAAACACACGCAAACGGCTGTAAACCAGTGAGAATAATACAAATATTCTTTTGCAAAAGCCGTTCCCTTGTACTTTTCAATGAAAGTAAAAGCCGCCAAACAAGCGATGAAAAAGATACAAAGAATGAAACTTAACCGTTTGATTATCTTGCTGAACATGTGTTTTAAAATGCAATGGATTTTATTTCCGCAAAGATACACTATTTTTGTCTGAACTGTGGGTTGTTAGATTTTTGTGATTGGGTATGATAACTGATAACTGAAATTTAACAGAATTTTTATTATAAATCACAAATCCAAGTGATTTAGATTTGCTTTTTTTATCAAATGTAACTAAATTGGATTGGAAATACAAAACATATCAAAAAATAGTGTATCTTTGCATTTTTTACAAGATAATTAGCAGTTGAATAGAAAAGTTGATGGGAATAGAAAAATGAAAAGAAAAAGCAGATATACAATAGTATTATTACTAAGCCTTTCGTTTGCGAATTTTGGTTTTTCGCAGACGAATTTGAGTGCGTATGACAGGCTTGTCTCCGAAGGAACGATGCCCAAAGTGTTGCACGATATCTTTTCTTTGGAAGGGAAAAAAGAAGAAGATTTGGTGCTGAAAAGAATGTGCCAGAGCGGAAAAATAGTCTATGGCTCGGCTCTGAACCGCTATTTGGACAATATTTTGGATAAACTGCTGGTCAACGACCCCAGATTGCGCAGCGAAATAACGCTTTTTGTTGTCAAATCGCCTGAAGTGAATGCTTTTGCGATGAACAGGGGGATTATTTTGGTCAATATCGGTTTTTTGGCTCAGGTAACCAACGAGGCGGAAATTGCTTTTGTGCTGGCTCACGAATTGGTGCATATCGCCGAAAAACACGAGCCTGAAATGAAAAAAGGCAGGGATATTGATGCCTATCTGTCCTATCACAACCGTTCAAGGGAAAAGGAAAACGAAGCCGACCGTTTGGCACTCGAACGCTATTTTGCAGCCTCAAATTACAGTTACAAGGCAATAGACGGCGCCTTTGACGTGTTGCAATATGCCTATCTTCCTTTCGATAATATCACGTTTAAGCGTTCAGCGGTGGAAACGGATTTTTACAAATTTGACGATAAATATTTTTTGAAAAACATCAAACCGATTCACAGTCGGGAAGATTATATTGACACGCTTAGCACGCACCCCAATTTGCAGAAACGCAGAACGGCGGCGAACAATTTCATCTCCAATAAAAACGATGACGGACGGGAATTGTTTGTACAAAGCAAGGAACTTTTTGAGGAAGTGCGGGCGGTTGCACGTTTTGAATCCATTCGGCAGTATTTGACGATGCACAATTACGGCAAAGCGTATTACAATGCTTACCTGTTGAGCCAGTCCTTGCCTGAAAATATTTTTCTGCAAAATGCAATGGCGGTCGCTGTGTATGGGTTGAGCAAACACAAACACGACGGCTCGTTGCGGGACGTGCTGGTCAAACACGCTGAAATAGAGGGAGAAATGCAGCAAGTCTATTTCTTTTTCGGGGAATTGAGCCGTAAGGAATTGAGTGTCTTGACAGTACGGCATCTTTGGTCGGCACACAAACGTTCTCCTCAAAACAGCAATTTGACCAAAATGCTTGCCGATGCCGTAAAGGATATGATTAAGGAAAACAATCTGTTTTTGAATGATTTTTCTGATTATCCCCAAGGTGCGGAGATTGCGGAAGATACTGCATCAACGGACGATGCGCCTGCTCAAAGCGATACCCGAAGCAAATACGACAAGCTAAAAACGGTGCAAACGAAGGTAAAACCTACCGCAAAATTCACAACGCTCAATTATATGCTTGTGGATTTGAAACAGGACAGCACTTTTATCAATCTTGCCCAACAGGTAAAAAATGAAATAGAAGACGAAGAGGTTATTGCCATCGTGAAGTTCGCAGACGGCGAAAGAAAAGGCATCGGTACGGACGGATTGTTGCTTTTAGACCCCACCTATCATTTTATTAAAAAAGATAAGATAGATTTTGAAAAGAGCGTCAAAGGCAAAAATAAATTGACGAAAACCTTGACAAAATCGAGCAATCGCTTGAATATCAATCTGAAAAATATGCAAGACGAACAATTGAAAAATTTCGATACCAAAGAATACAACAACTACTGCAAATTGAAGGATTGGCTGACTGATTTGGCTCAAATAAAGGGAAGTATGGTCTATTACCAAAACGAAGGAATATCTGCCTTAGCCGATGATTTGGACTGTAAATATCTTGCATTGACCTCTGTCGGCGTGAAATCGGGGAAATTTATCACATTCAACAAGTTCTCAACGCTTGTTTCGTCCGCTTTTTGTCCTGTTATTTTTCCTGCCTATTTGGGCAAATTTTTGGCTCCGAGACGTATGTCTTCCGCCTATTTCGCCGCCATTGAGTTGGAAACAGGAAAAACTATTTATGCCAAAGCCCAAACAACAGAAAGCGGCTACTCCCAAGAGGCACTTACCAACGCATTTATCTACGATTGTTTATATTTATTAAAAAATGGAGGAAAAAGTAATGCAAAAAAGAAATAGTTTAGTGATAGTTATCGTTTTTGTTTTGTCAGCATCTTGTTTGACGGCACAGAATACGGGTTATATGGGAAAAAGAGTGCTTTTCAATATGGGAGCAGAATTTTCACCCGCTTGGAAAAGACCTGTTTGCGATGTCAATTTTAAGAATAAATATTTACGGTTCAACTGTATTTTGTCGCCCAGCATAGAGGGGATTATTTCTCAGAGGGGAACGGTAGGGGTTGTTTACCATTATTTAAGTACAAAATATAATAACCCCTTGCCTGAAGAGGAGTCTTATTGGGAAGACGAAGATGGTTATGGGTATTATGGAGAAACAAAATACGAAGTGAGAGACTTGACTGCCCACGGATTTGGTGTTTTTTACAAACTAAACATAATCAAAGCGCCTATTGGTCCCTATTTAAAATTTCAATTTGACGGTTTTTTCTTTAAATGTCCAACCCAAGAGGATAGGAGCGTGATGATGACCGATAAATTGTTTGGAGTGAAAGTAGAATTTGGCAATGATTTTTTGCTTTTTAACCGTTTACGGCTTTCCACAGGATTTTCATTAGGCATGCCTTTCGGAGGCTTCAAAGCATTAGGACATGAAAATGAATTTTTTGATATATTCAACGACATCATCGGTTATAATGAGCAACCCTACGAATACGCAAGAAGCCGCATTTTAGGGGCTTATTGGTTGGGATTTACCGTAAATATCGGATTTTTAGCATTTTAATACATTTTATATAAACTAATTTTAATTAATCATTCAAAAACAAAGAATCATGAGAAAAGGAATTGCATTAGTTTGCACAGTATTTTTACTATCGAGCGGGTATGCTCAATCGAAGCGGGTAGGCGTTTTTTTAACTCCGCAGTACAATTTTTCCAGTAAAGACAGGTTTAACCCAGAATCCGACAGGGGAAAAGGACTTACTTTTGGCGGAGGGGCTTATTTTGAAATGAA
>JGI24702J35022_10002423_pt1 | contig 11384 bp, 8 predicted proteins | sample TergutTh196P4_FD_35022 | JGI IMG/M metagenome (IMG submission 35022)
CCGCGAGCCGTGCTTCATACCTGAAATGTGTAAAAGCCCAGAAAATGAGAATCAGGGCGCAAGCAGTGAGCGCATACGCGCGATAATGGACACGACGTACAATTTTGATATTTTTCTGCAATTCATCGTATGCCTGTCTTCCAGATGAAACCACGTCAGAAAAGACTTTTCCAGCTTCCAAAAGACTGGCAAGGGGAAGAGCATTTTCCATCGCGGCTGTCATACGTTCTGATACGATGACAGCCGCCTTATCAGAGGTGTCTTCAATCTGTGTTTTTATCTTATCGCGCGCGGCGGTCATTCGTGATGAAACAGAAGCAGCCGCCTTATCAGACGCTTCTTCAACGTGTGCGTGAATTTTTTTCAGTGATTCATCCACTTGCGCCGCGTGTTGTAAAAGCAGATTTAGTGATTCTTCACCTGCGTCGCCTATCCGTTCCGCCCGTCTTGTCAGCCTTTTGACTTCATCAACAGCTTTTTGGATGGCTTCAGGAATTTCCGCGTAATAGGCTTTGTAAAGCTGTAAGGCACGTAAAAGCTTTGCAAGTTCCGTGTCTTTCTCCGAAATACCAGTTTCGTGAAGAATACGGAAAAAATCTGCTCGGTTTTCATCAGACAAGCCACTGGCAAGCTCTTTAAAAGCTTCCTGCATAATCATGATGTCGTTCCTTTGTTTAAAAGTTCCATGACAGGTTTGAATTGGTCATAAATATTCTGTTGGAAGCGGCGAAGACGCGCCCGTACCATAAGCTTACACAGAATATCGCCTATGGATTTACCCGTACTTGTCGTGGGATTACCTTCAGCAACTAGAACTTCGGAAATGGTGAGATTCAGCCTTTCAAGTTCGGTCATGTATTCCTCATCAAGGCGTGGAAAATCTATCTCAATCGGATTATATTTCTCACGGAATTTCAGCGATTGATCGCTTTTATCATAATCAGGAAAAACGTCACCGTCTTTCTGATTCTTGCANACAACATATTTAACACGTTTTTTAAGCGCGATAGCCCAATTCAAAAAAGATTGAACGCTGTCCGGGGAGCTTGTGATTGCTCCTATACATATAAATTGTACATCAGGCAATTCATCAAAAGGCACGTCAAGCCACCAATTAAGGGTATCGCGCCCGGTTCCTGCTTTGAGATCGGCGATGATTAATTTTTCACCTTCAAGAATTTTATCAACTAAGACATCATTTGAAGATGTTTTTTTAATTTCAACCTGTTGTGCTTCCGGAAAAAAACGCGACATAGTACGATTCTCATCGTCCATATCCAAAAGTCGCGGGTTAATGCCGTTCTCTCTAAGATAAGTAGTGAGAAAACGAACGGCGGTTGATTTTCCCGTACCACCCTTTGCGCCTGCGGTAAAGATAATAGTAGACATTATTTTTTATTCCTTTCTTTGATTATTTTTAGCCGTGCTTCCGACTCTTCAGTCGAAACGCGGTTTAGGTTGTAAACATCACTGTACTGCATACCAATGTCATCATCGTCGTCCGGCTGTACCGCAACCGGTCTTGAAATTTCAATAAACGGTTTGTTCAAAGGCGGTGTTTCTGCCTGTGGGTGTTCAATAACATTTACGGTAGTTGGTTGATAATCTTTTGCGTCATATTTGTACTGCTTTGGTTTTTTTATTACACGGCGTTTAAAAAATTCAAATACGCCTTGTCTGCCAATACTAAGTTGATACTTCTCATTTAATAATGAAGCAATTTGAGAATAAGGCATAGGCGGCCTTTTCCGGCGCATAGTAAAAATTTCGTCCGCGTAGGGTATCAATTTTGATTGATACGGCTTTCCATCTGTCATTAAACCATCTCCAAAAAGCGCTTACAAAGCAATTACAGAAGCAATTACAAAGGGATTACATAGCGCTTACAAAGCGATTACATGTAATTGCATTGTAAGCGCTTATTTACGCCTAAATAAATTTTCAAGAATAAATGTGAGGTATTGTGTCTGCTTTTTTGGGTGGGTGAACACCCAACCATAAAAGCAGAATTTCCATCACCGGCTGTAACGAGTGCGATCAATCTACGCATTGTAGTTCTCCAGTTCGATTTTCTCCAAAGGCGTCATCGGTAAAAATAAAATGCTCTTGACGTATGGGCTGGTAGTCTCCTTAGCTGTTTTATCATCGTCAGCAGGAACAGCAACAGCAACGGTTCCAAGCTTGCCCGCAACAACATCATTAAAAATTGACTCAAGTCTATGACCTGATATTTCTAAAATGCAAGACGAATATGTGAGCCTTATAAAATCATAATCCTTAGTGATTTTAGCGTCATGTAACCATGTATCAGGAACAGTACACCGTGAACCATCAGAATAAACAAATACTCCACCTAACATTGACGTTGTTCGCGATTTATAGCATAATGTGTTAATCATTTATATCTACTCCTATAGACTAAAATCATTTGCGTAAATTAAATTGTTCCTATTTAAATTATTTGCATACTGAAATGCGTAATGGTCTTTAACGCAATTATGAAACGCATTTGTTTCACTATCATTCCAAAAAGAAGGGCGTATGCTTCCTATAACATCAGTAGCGGAAGTTCTGTCAGACGTCTTTCCAAGATATTCATAAAGATTCTCTTTATCAGGCGTAAAGATATTAGCCGACTGACGCCCGCGTGAACATGCAACATAAGCCGCTTTAGGGTCAAGTTTCTCGGCGGCTATTACAACGTCGTTATGGGTTCGCCCTTGTGCTTTATAACTTGTTACAACGTAACCATGAACNAAATGCCTAAAATCAGCAGGAATACGTTTTCCTTCNTGNGTATCAATAGAACCATCNTCGTTAACCTTGTCAACNGTAAGAACCTTGCCATTAATCAGTCCGGCCTTGCGGTTGTTGTTGCGAATGAGAATCTTGTCGTTAGCGGCAATATCTATTGTTCGGGGAAGCGACACAAAAAACTTATATACGTTGCTATCTACATTAAAAGGTTTATCATGTCCTTTGAACCAAAGATTACCGGATTCAACCTTTTCAACTTCAAACGTACTACCGCGAGAAATAGATTTCACGTCTGAATTAAAAGTAATAAGCATCCCAGGTCGATAGTTTGAGACGGTTTTTCTTTGTTCTTCTGTCCAGTCGAGTTTATTACTGACAGTAATTGAGACCTCATCGCCAAGCAAATGACGTTCTTTCATCCTTTGCCGGATGGCATCGGTAAAACGATGATTTTCTTCCCATGTTGGTGAAACCGCGATACAGCGGTTAAGGTCGGTTCCGTTTTCAGTCAAGGATATGTATGCGTCAGCGGCCTGACTGATGTATGCTCCGCGTCCTTGCTGAACCCATCCTAGATCATCAAGCTGTCTCATGCCGCCAACGGCGTCGCCGTCCGATAATGTACGGACAGCAGCGTTATATTCCTTTACCTGTTGCCGGCGGATGTCTTTTAGTTCGGAGTAATTCAAATTGGAGTGTTTTTCCAGAACTCGTAAAAAATCCCCGGCTTCAACGGAAACATGCTGACGGGTATCTCCTACAAAAAGGATACGGGCGTTTCGCGCCGCGGTAAGTACGGCGGCTCCCATTTCGTTTGATTGAAGGCTTGATTCATCAATAATGATAACGGCGTCATCAGGTAAATCCGATTTTTTGTTGGTCAGAAAACTATCTACGGTAGTAGCATTGTCAAAGCCATCATTACGGAGAACATCAACTGCAGAGGCGGTCGGCGCAAGGTAGAGAGCGGTTCTTCCCGCCGCCTCCAGTCCTTTCCTGATTTCTGATAGACATGTCGTTTTACCCGCTCCGGCGCAACCACGTATAGCATATACGCGGTCTTGGTTACTAAGCGTCTCAAGCACTACCCGGCGTTGTTCATCTGATTTAAAATCAAAGGCGATGTTTTCAGTAGCTCCAAGCGGCTTGCAACTATCCTGGGTCTGGTTTACAAACTCAATAGACCATCTTTCAAGGCTCAACCCGCGCCGCGATGTCCATTGAGAGGATAGAACAGGGTTTTTAATACTCTGCGTCAAGCGAATCATGCCGTTATACGCGCTTGACATGTATCCACGAATTTTNGCNAGGTCTAAAAANCCGAGGTTGCGATTAAGCGCTTCTGCCATAACTTCATGGCCTTTTACGACCGATTGACGCTCAAAACTGTGTTCTACGGCTCGTGTAAGAGCTTTCCAGGCAGAACCCATAGTAACATTCGCATTATCTACAGATTGCCTTTTAACGGCTTCCAGAGCGTTTTTCTCGTCATCTGATAGCTGCATCATCTGTTTTGTGCGGACTTCCGGCGTTGTGATTTCGCGGAGTTTGACGTTTCGTGTTTCTCGTGTGATTACATGTATCTCTCGCACATTCGGCATCCGGCCTTTTTCTTGAAGAAACCGCCTAATTCCGGCCTCAACCTCTTCGCGTCGCTTGCTGAAACGTTCTTGTATATCTTTGGAAACACCTGCGATTTCAAAACCTTCGATAATGCCTTTTTCGTTGCGTACAGACTCAATCGAATAACCTAAACGGCGACATTCCAGAGCTAATTCGTTCTGGTAAACCTTTCCGGCGTAGCGAATGGCACGGAACATTTCACAGGTATCAAGCGCAAGCCAATGTTTGCCGTCCCAGGTTGCGTTGGCTACCACGAAATGTGTATGCAACTGTGGGTCAAGAGACCGTGAAGCGTCATGACGGAAAGCGGCGGCGCATACATTACCGCTGATTTCAGGCTCTCTTGTCGCTCCTGCGCGGAAAGCGGCAAAGCGTTCCAATTCAGAAAAGGCTATCTTTGCCGCTTTGTCATGAGCAGCATACAAACGTTGATCGTTCATCATGACAGCCATAATGGATACGCTTTTCTGCGGCGCACATTGAAAATCAAAGAATCGGACGCCGTTTTTCTTGATAATTGGTGTCAGATTTCCAGAACCGCCCGGTATAAGGTTTTGCCTCAACGCCTCAAAAGCGGCATCGCCTTGTTTAATTTCCTTGCCTTCGAGTTCAAGACGCGCGGCGGCTTTCCCTACCCAATGGCCGACTACGTTTTCGTTTTCGCAATAGTAGTCGTTTGCCGTCAGGTGGCTGTCCAAATATGTGTGTCCGTCCCGAATCTTCCCGCAAGTAAACATTTTTTCTAGTATCCCATCCATCTATAGCATATCGTATCTGCTTAGTTGCAAGATGTCAAGAATAAACATGATTTTACGTTTTTTATGGTTGCGCCTCACTATTTGCCCATTTTTCAAGAATTTCCAAACAGGATTTCTTACTCTTTTTACATTGACTCTGTGCCGGGCAATAGTGTCCGCGCCTCTTCTTGCATAGGCCGAAAGGATCGTAAAAAATATGGCTAATCATTTCTGGTGTTAGAGTCGCTTTCCACTTTTCAATGTTTGTCACGCTTGCGCCTCACTTCTATTGATTACATCCCGTGCTTAAAGCCTGTTGGTGACGGCGTATCGTCTGTCGTTGGCTTTCTGAGCGGCGATTGTTCTACAAGCCGAGCGGCCTTTTTCGCTATTTCCGGGTCGTCGTGGAACCACTGTTTAGTTTCTTTGTCCCAACGGCATCCCAATTCCTGCATTTTTTCATTCAGCTTGTAATGGACATTCGGTATGAAGTGCTTTTCAGAAACAGGCTGTGAAGTATCTTTTTCGACCCAATCCCCGGAGGCGTCTTTTACTACCTCGATAAGAACGTCGGAGGAATAATCCCATCCACCCGTGCTGGCATCCGACCGCCAATTTTCCTCCGAATCGACAGACCCCGTATATGGATTCATCAGCATTATGGCGTCATTCGCGTTTGTCAAATCCGCTCTGCTCAAATCTGCTAAAACAATATTGGCTTCTGTTAAGTCCGCTTTGGTCAGTTGCGCATTGCTCAAATCCGCGTATGCTAGATTTGCGTAATTCATAATCGCGTTTTCCAAATTCGCGTCTTTCAATTTCGCAAAAGACAAATCCGCCCTTGTCAAATCTGCGCCCGACAACTTAGATTCGCTCAAATCCGCATCCCGCAAATTCGCCCAGCGTAAATCCGCATATTTCAAATTCGTTTCCCGCAAAATCGCGCCCTCTAAATCCACCCTTGCCAAACATGAACAGCGTAAATTTGTGTTATCCAAGTTCGCGTTTTTCAAATTTGCTCCGGGCAGTACCGCGTATGACAAACTCGCTCCTTTCAAATCCGTCTGCCTTAAATCCGCGCCGGTCAGATTCGCGCCTTTAAAATACGCTCCGGTCAAAATCGCATTGCGTAAATCCGCATATGTCAAATCCGTTCCTTTCAAATCTGCCCTTGTCAAATCCGCTTCCCGCAAATTTGCCTGACCCAAGTACGCTTCACGTAAATCCGCGCCCTTCAAATTCGCTCCTTTCAAATCCGCGTTTGTCAAATCCGCTCCGCGCAAATCTGCGTTTTTCAGACTAACACCCGCTTTCACGGCAGTTTCAAAAGTTTCCTTCATTGTCACAGCTTCGTTCTGAAAAATGACTTCGCCATTAATATTTTTGATTTGCATAATGTCTCCATTGATTACATCTCGTGAGTTACGGATTGAACAACCTGATTCGCGGCATAGTACGCACCGCCGCCGCTTTTGCCGTGTTCCGGCGATTGTTCTATAAGCCTCGCGGCCTGTTGTGCAATTTTAGAGTCGGTATGAAACCATTGTTTTGTTTCCTTATCCCAACGGCATCCCAAATCCTGCATCTTCCCATTCAGCTTGTAAGGAACATTCGGGATGTAGTGCTTTTCAGAGCCTTTTTCAATGGTATCCTTCGCATTTGTCAAATCCGCGTTCTCAAACTTCGCATTATCAAAAACAGTTTCAAAACAGTTCGCTTTCTCCAACTTTGCTTTTGTTAAAATCGCGTTTGTCAAATCCGCGCCGGTCAAATCCGCGTTTTTCAGATTCGCATGTGTTAAATCCGCGCCGGTTAGATTCACCAGTGTCAAATTCGCGCCGGTCAAATCCGCGTTTTTCAGATTCGCATGTGATAACTTCGCGCCAGTTAAATCAGCTTCACGCAAATCCGTGCTTGTCAAATCCGCTCCGCGTAAATCCGCATATGCCAAGTCCGCACCGCACAACGTCGCCCTGCGTAAATCCGTACCGTTCAAATCCGCTTTGGTCAAAATCGCGCTTGTCAAATTCGCCTCGCGCAAAATCGAGGCGCCGGTCAAATCCGCTCCGGTCAAATCCGCCTTAGTAAAATCTGCTCCGTATAAAATCGTTTTGCTCAAATCAGCGCTATCAAAATTCACGCGCTGTAAAAACGCACCGCTCAAATCCGCTCCGGTCAAATTCGCTTCGCGCAAATTTGCGCCTGTCAACCTCGTATCGTGTAATATTGCGTCCGTCAAATCCGCGCCTGTCAGATTTACATTTGCAAAGTTCACTCTGTACAAATCCGCTCTGCACAACTTCGCCCCAGTTAAGTCCGCATTAGACAAGTCCGCACCGCACAACTTCGCCCCAGTTAAGTCCGCATTAGACAAGTCCGCAAAATTCAATGTAAAGTCTCCTAGAGCAGCACGATTAACGGCAGCATCAACGGTATCTTTCATAGTAGACGCGTAGTTCTGAAAAATGACATCGCCATTAATATTTTTGATTTCCATACATATCTCCTTACATCCCGTGATTAAAGCCGGATGGTGACGGTGTATCGTCTGTTGTTGGCTTTATGAAGTGCTTTTCAGAGTCTTTTTCTTCAATGCCGGCCTGTAAATCATGCCTGTAAAGTTCTTTGAAAAATAATCTGGCAGCCATTCCACCGTGGTCATCACTCGGTTGTTTGCCATCGGCAAAATCCTGAAGAGTCAAATACCAGCTTTCAGGTTGATCGCGCATTTCCTCAAGGGATAATTGATTGAAAGATATTTCGTTATCCAAATATTCTTTAATATCGTTCCCATCCCATGCGTCAGCAATAGGATCGGCACCTTCAAGAATTAATTTCCAATCATTCGCAGCCCTTATTTCATTTGTGTATCTATGCGCGTAAACGCCATGTTCGGATATGGTGTTTAACGTGATTCCACCGCCGTTATCAAAAATCAGATATGCTTCCACATTTTGACCTTTTTCTTTTACGTTATGCGTCTGTGTCGCAGTATCTACGCCCGTCAAACTCGATTTATACAAATTTACTAACTCTAACGCCGCTCCGCGCAAAATCGCGTCTGAAAAATCTGCATCTTCCATATCTGCTCCGCGCAAAATCGCGTCTGTCAGATTCGCTCCGGTCATATTCGCATCGCGTAAATCCGTTTGCCCTAAATCGGCTTCTCTCAAGTCCGCATGTCTAAAATCTGCATCTCGCAAAATAGACTGAAACAAATTCGCCTGTGTCAAATTCGCTTCACGAAAACGCGCATCAGTCAAATTCGATTCACGTAAATCCGCTCCGCAAAGATTCGTCTGTGTCAATTTTGCAGTTTCTAACTCCGCTTCGCGCAAATCCGCGCCACTTAAATTCGCCATTGACAAATCCGCGTTATCAATATTCGCCCATCTTAAATCCGCTTTGCTCAACTCCGCACAAAGTAAAAACGCCCGTCTCAAATTAGCGGAACGAAAGCAAGCTCCATTCAAAATCGCCTGATGAAACATCGCATCGCGCAAATTCGCTCCTGTCAAATTCGCTCCTGTCAAATTCGCCTGAGACAAATCCGCCCCCCGCAGAATCGCACCTGCTAAATTCGCGTCCGTCAAATCCGCTCCGCGCAAGTCCGCCAAACTCAGATCAACGCCTTCTTTAACGGCAGCTTCAAGAGTCTCTTTCATGGTAGTATCGGGGTATCGGAAGATGACCTTACCACTTTTGTTTTTTATATGGCAGATGTCATTCTTAAATGGCACAGGTTCATTATTATGGTCTCTAAAGAATCCGTGGGATATTCTTATTGTATCGTCAGGCAATTTATCATCAGCCTTTGGTCCGCTGTTGAGCCAAGTAATAGCGATTTCCGCGTCGGGTGCGCCCATTTTTTCCCAGACTTCATAAATGTTGTCTTGTATATTTTTGGATACATCTATTTTCGTACAGTCGTAAAGAACCTTGTCCTTGTCGAATCCGAGAGTTTGAGCAACATTGTCATAAAACGATACGATGTTGGTAACATTCGTAGAATCTTCAGGATTAATATTCACTTCCATGTTTGTAATCATTTCCTTCCTCCTATACATTTCGTTGATTACATCTCGTGAGTTACGGATTGAACAACCTGATTCGCGGCATAATACGCGCCGTTGCCGCTTTTGCCGTGTTCCGGCGATTGTTCTACAAGCCTCGCGGCCTCTTGTGCGATTTTAGAGTCGGTATGAAACCATTGTTTTGTTTCCTTATCCCAACGGCATCCCAAATCCTGCATCTTCCCATTCAGCTTGTAAGGAACATTCGGGATGTAGTGCTTTTCAGAGACTTTTTCAATGGTCTCATTCGCGTTTGTCAAATCCGCTTCTTTCAAAATCGCGCCCGTCAAATCCGCGTTTGTCAAATCCACTTCTTTCAAAATCGCGCCCGTCAAATCCGCGTTTGTCAAATCCGCTCCGTACAACTTCGCTTCGCGCAAATCCGCGTTTGTTAATTTAGCCTGCATGAAACATGCTCCTCTCAAATTCGCAAATATCAAATCCGTGCTTGTCAAATCCGCGTCGCGGAAATTCGCCATTGACAAATCCGCATATGTCAAATCCGCTTCTTTCAAAATCGCGCCGGTCAAATTCGCGTTTGTCAAATCCGCATATGTCAAATCCGCGCCCGTTAAATCCGCGCCGCTCAAATCAGCTTTAGTCAAATTCGAGTATGTCAAATCCGTAAGAGATAACTTCGCGTTTGTCAATTTCGCAGATAACTTCGCGTATGTTAAATCCGCGCCCGTCAAATCCGCTTTATCCAATTTTGTTCTGTTCAAATCCGCATTGGTCAGCTTCGCGTTTGTCAAAATCGCTTCGCGGAAATCCGTTTCTTTCAAAATCGCGTTTGTCAAATCCGCTTCGCTCAAATCCGCCCGCATGAAACTTGCTCCTCCCAAATTCGCTCCGGTCAAATTCGCGCCGGTCAAATCCGCTCCTTCCAAATCTGCATTTTCAATATCTGCTCCATATAAATTCGCACAAATCAAATTTGCCCACGTGAAACTTGCTCCTCTTAAATCCGCTTCGCTAAAATCCGCTCCTTCCAAATCTGCATTTTCAATATCTGCTCCATATAAATTCGCACAAGTCAAATTTGACCGCGTGAAACTTGCTCCTCTTAAATTCGCGTTTGTCAAATCCGCTCTGCTCAAATCAGCTACGCGCAGACTAACGGCAGCTTTAACGGCAGCTTCGACGGTTTCTTTCATGGAAGTTGCGTCGTTTTGGAAAATGACCGTACCCTCAATATTTTTGATTTGCATAAAGTCTCCGTTGATTACATCTCGTGAGTTACGGGTTGAACAACCGGATTCGCGGCATAATCCGCGCCGTTGCCGCTTTTGCCGTGTTCCAGCGATTGTTCTATAAGCCTCTCGGCCTGTTGTGCGATTTTCGGGTCGGTATGGAACCATTGTTTTGTATCCTTGTCCCAACGGCATCCCAAATCCTGCATCTTCCCATTCAATTTGTACGGCACATTCGTGATATAGTGTCTTTCAGCACCATTTTCGATAACGGCTTGCGCCTGTCTAGCGATTTCTTCACTTGGCGCGTACCATTGTTTTGTAGTACCGTCGAACCTGCATCCAAGTTCTTTTAATTGAGTATTCAACCCGTATGTGTTTCCGTTCAGGTAGTGGCGTGGCTCCACTTCAAGAATTTTCTGTCGTGCTTTTTCTGCAACGGCTTTATCAGTATGATACCAACCACCTGAATCCCATTTCGCGCCCATTTCTTTAAGCGTTGCAGAGAGTTCTTTCGGCGCAGAACCGATGTAGTGTTTTTCAGGAACAATATTCTGTGCTTTTTCAGCAACGGCTTTATCAGTGTGATACATCTGCCTATGATGCTCATCCCATTTGCAGCCCATTTCTTTCAACTGGTTTTTTACAGTAAGCGTGTCGCCGGCCAGATAGAAACGTGGTTGCGAAGCTAAAACTAGTTTATGCGCAGAATCCGCAACGGCTTTGCTCGTGTGATACCAACCTTTATTGTCATATTTCGCGCCTATTTCTTTCAGTGAATCAGAGAGTTCTTTCGGCGCATACCCGATGTAGTGTTTTTCAGGAAGTAGTTCTTTTGCTTTTTCTGCAACGGCTTTGTCGGTGTGATACCAACCTTTATCGTCATATTTCGCGCCCATTTCTTTAAGCGTGGCAGTGAGTTCTTTCGGCGCGAATCCGATGTAATGTTTTTCCGGTTCGATAGAGGCAGGTACAATACCCTGCGCTTTTTCGGCAACGGCTTT
>JGI24702J35022_10002424_pt1 | contig 11384 bp, 8 predicted proteins | sample TergutTh196P4_FD_35022 | JGI IMG/M metagenome (IMG submission 35022)
TCGGGACCCATCGGCCCAGGTTCGCCTGTCGCACCAGCCGGGCCTGTGTCACCTGTCGCACCAGTAGATCCACGTTCACCTGTCACGCCTGTCGCGCCAGTCGGTCCCATTGACCCAGGTTCACCAGTAGCACCAGTCGGGCCGGTTATGCCTTCGCCGGTGCCGCCTGTTCCGGGTGGCCCGGTTGGGCCTATTTCGCCTTGCGGTCCTGTGGGGCCGGTTTCCCCAACGCCAGTCGGACCGGTCGCACCGGTTGGTCCGATATTCCCCGTCGTCCCAGTGGCTCCGGCTTCACCTTCCGGCCCCTGTATGCCCTGCACTCCCTCCGGCCCAGTCGGTCCTTCGGGCCCCATTGGCCCAGTCGGCCCTTCACCCAGCCCCTAAAAAGACCCAACAGCCCAAAACTCCCTATTCTGTTAGGTTTTATTATACAGCATGTCCGCTTTGATTTCAAGAAAAATCTTTCGGCTGTGCTGTATCAGCTTCCCACCGCAAGCCCTGCGGTGCAGGAGGCCTTTCATTGCCTAATTACCGCCGAACATAGGAAAACTGGCTTGTCAAGGGCGCGAAGCGTCCAAAAAATAATTTTTCGCAACAGGATTCAACCGAAAAAATATTTTTTGGATTTACCCTTGATAAGCCAGTTTTCCTATGTTATCCTCTGGCAGGCAAGGAAAGGATAATCTCTGTTATATTTCCCCCATCGTTGAATACATTGTAGAAAAGGGGGAGCTATGGAACAATGTAAAAACTGTAAGCACTGGAAACAGAATATATTGAACAGATATGGGGATTTTGGGGATTGCGGATGCGAAAAATTTGCATGTTATGAAGATTTACCAACATATACAACCGTAGAAGGTATACATATTATATCTAATGACCCTCTAATCAAAACCAACAAAGACTTTGGTTGCGTAAACTTCACAAGCAAAGCATGGAGCCTAAAATAGCTACTAGAACCCATGCCCCTATTTCAGCATACGCAGACAAGGCCAGATATGCCCTGTAATAGCCCTGCAAGCTAATTCGGCATATCTGGCCTTGTTCTGCAATCTCCGTCAATTAAGGGGCTATGGGGCGGTCTGCATGGCGCTTTCTTGGTCAAGCAGTATCTCTAATCGCTTAATCCGTGCTGTGATCCTTGGGTGGTTGGCGGTCATTTTCTGAATGACCGTGCTGTTGTCTCCTAACTTCATCTTTTCCATTAGGTATAGGGCCTCTATGAGCTTTTCGCCATGGCCCAATTCATATGCGTAGCGGTCGGCTCTGTATTCACTGCCCCTGCTGTAAATGGAAATCACAATTTGCATGATGAAGGAAATTGCAAAGACAATCAAATCAAACAGAAGCTTTGTTAGCGTGATAATAATCCACGCAAAGCTAAACTTACTCTTGGAAAGAATCATCTCTATCCATTCCGCTATGAAAATAAATACCCTTGATACCACGACAAAGACGGTAAAAAATCCACCGCCGATTAGCGCATATAGCTTTGCCAGTGTATCACCATTTAAAATATGGGCGATTTCATGGGCTATGAGGGCCTTTAGTTCGTCTGCGTCAAAGGTTTCTATGGCGCCCTTTGTAACTGCTATCGTGTGCTTACCCAAAGCACAGGCGTTGACTACCATTCTATCTATCACGCATATGTCGATACGCCCTAGCTCGGGATTCTGCTCTTTGGCTTGCAAATAGACCTCTTGGAACAGGGGCAATAGATATTCCATCTCCCGCTTGGTTTCTATTTTACGCACGTGCTCCAAGACCCGCGACAGGATTTCACCCAATGGGCTGAACACGACAAGCAGGGAAATCAAATAGAATCCAGCCGACAACAGCAGGCCCGCCGGAAGCCCCCATATGTAGCACGTCAAGATGAAGTAAATCAGTGAGGATACGAAATAGAGCCATTTCGTCTTTGCAAAATGTGCGAAATCCTGCCACATGGTTTTGAAAAAGGCTTTGGCCTTTGCTCCAATAGCGTTCAATAGTTGCTTGCTCATTGCCGAAATAGGTTCAGACATGATTTGCTCCTCTCTAAAATGGTTTATGTATGTTCACCCTGCAATGCGTGTTTACGTCACGCGACAAGAAAATCCCCCTTCCTGTCTGTAATGCCTTGATATCGTCGGGGTGGTACAGGTATTCCCTCACGCGCCTAGCACTGCCATAGCCTGTTTCTGAGGTGTCAAGGCCCTTTTGCTGTAGCTGGTAGGTTACTTCAAGGGTTGCCCTGGTGCCTAAAATGTTCCCCCAATAGTCGGCGTTTACCCCGCTGTTTTGCCTGAGAACGATATAGTTGTTACAGTTCTCTATGATTTGCTCCTTGTAAGATTCATTCACAGCAAAGTCAAGGTCGCTAAGACTTTGCGTGGCTAAGATGCAAGTCACGTTCGCGCTTCTGGACTTGTTCACAAGGTCGGTCAAGGCGGTTGTGGCGTAGCTGCTGATTTCATCCATAATAAAGAATGCGCGGTCTATCCTGCTGTGGAATAGCTCTCCAATGGCTATTTTGCTGTCTATGAGTACAAGTCTGCCAAATGCAGGGCTTAACTCTGGATATACCATCGGATTTAGCACAAACAAAATGATTGCGTTTTCCTTCAACGCCTGTGCTATGTTGATTCCGCTGTCTGATAATATCTTTCCGGCTTGGCTTTCGGCAATTGTACTAAATCTGGCAACGGAACTTTGTGCAACTTTCCCGCTGGTCTTTAGCAATTCGAGGTTGTCCACGTGTTCTTCCTTAGAGATAAGCTCTTTTTTTAGTAGGTAGTTGCTCATGTCTGTGAATTTATTTGGCTTCATGCAAGCAATGATTCTGCCGAATGACAGCGGGATGTTTGCCAATTCCAGCAATTGCAATATGCGTTGTATGTATCTTTCAGCATTTAGCTTGTAATGTTCCTCGCTCCAATCACTCATATTGATTAGCATGTCTGTTGCCATTGCGCTTGAAGCCCCTGCAAATGGGTTGTATTTGTCTGAATTCTGTGGGTCGGATAGATTGACAACATATACTTTCTTCTGCCTGTGGTTCAATTTCTGCACTATATCAAGCAAAGAGCCCTCGCCCATGTCACCCTTACCGTCAACAATCAGGGCTGGGAAATCATTGTCTATCGCGTTTTTGATGAAGTTGGACAAAGCCACGGTCTTGCCACTGCCTGTTGTGCCGCAGACAAACACGTGCTTTGCATTGTCTGGAATCCAAACCCCGCGCTTGCCATTCAAGCCTATTAGCGTTCCCTCTGGTGGCTGGATTTGCTTGATAATCTTAGCTTTCTTCCTGCTCTTGCGCATTTGCCTTAGCTCCTTCTGAAAGTTAAATACCCTTCGTAGCCTGTAGGATTTCACGCTCTCTACTGTGACGATACTACCAACAAATAATATGATAACCGTTAAAATCAAATGTTGGTATCTTTGCACTCCGAATAAAAAAGTTAATCATTCTTTTGTACCTCCTGTAATTCCAATATGTGAATATTGGTGTATTGCGATTGATTGCCCTTTAGAATTTGATATATCTTACAAGCTTTGTCTGGCACAATCCATATTTGATGGTCGTATTCCATGAAATTTGCTTGCATTATGGCTTCCATTCTGGATTTGGCCTTTAGAGATAGCTCCACCTCAACGCAGTAGTTTTTGCCCTTGCGGTTAAATATGAAATCTGGCTGATGCTTGCGAACGCCGAACCCGTCCAGGCTATGCAACTGCTTTTCGGTTATCATGTCCTCAAATGGGATACCCTTCACCTCGTGAAAGTATATCGCGGTATCCAGCACAGCTATGTCATGCGGTATTTGCTCAACTCTAATTTTTTCGATTCTTAATGGTAAGTTGGCTATTACTTTCGCATTGTTTGTCAAGCTATATATTCCCGCTGTGCCATACAAAACTTTCTTTCTCTCTAAAAATCCTGCTTGTATTAACTTCTTTAATCTTCTCTGACATGCTTTTAACCCCGTAAATCCTGCTAAATCTGCTAACTGTCTACCTAATACCACTCTCCAACGTTCTATTTCTTTAAATATCCTATAATCTCTATCCACTAATCTAATCTCACTCAACACATCACCACCACACAAAACTACTCTATCTAATCTATTCTTATCTTATCTCGTCCTATTCTTCTACTACTTGTACTTCTTTTTTCTTTTTCTTGCCCCGCCTGCTCGTCTAACTTTTGTTATTTCTGTTTTATTGATTGATTTTATATTTATATAAAATGTATATCATGATGAGCGTGTGGGGTCTCGGGTTAATTTACGCAGGAAATTCAGCCGAGACCCCACACGCTCATCATGATACAATCATAAAACATAGGAATATCAAGGGTTTGACGAGCAGGCGGGGCAAGCTATTTTATTTGTATTTTTTCGGGGGTGTATCCACTTAACGGATACACTTTGGGCACTTCAAAGGGATACATTTTTTGGTGGTGGAAAAATTAAAATAAATTACTTTTCGACATATCTTTTATACTCTTTTGGACAATCTCCCGCTAAATTATATATGCTTGACCATAAAAAACTTGGAACATTTTGCGATAAGGTGCATATAATGAAAAGAACCATAGCATATTTTCTTGCTATGGCCGGATTGTTTCGCAAAACAGTTTTAACTCGCAAAGTTTCATCATTTGCGAGTTGCAAATATTTTGTATCTGTAAGATAATATTACAAGAAATGACCGCCAAAGTCAAGAAAAACATGAAGCCTTGTGAAGGTTGTACAGCTAGAGGGAGGTAAAACAGCTTGTCTTTATCTGATTTCACCTAAATTTCTATGAGTATTCCAAGCTATTCATGGTCAATTTGCGGGTCATTCAATCAAGGGGGGATTACCATGCCGAGACGAGGCGAGAACATTCACCAAAGAAAAGACGGGCGATGGGAAGGACGATACATAGACTTCCACCGAAGCGACGGGAAAGCACACTATCAATCAGTGTATGCCCCGAGCTACACCGAAGTAAGAGCCAAAATGAGCAAGCTAAAAGCTGTTCCAAAGGTACAAAGGCCATTGACAAGCCTTATGACCACGGAACAGCTTTTTTTCATGTGGCTGGACGATAAGCGCATACAGGTCAAGGAAAGCACCTATTCGGCCTACCACCAAGTGATTCATGGTCATTTGATACCGTATTTTCAGGGGAAAGCAAGCCAGTTGACCAACGGGGCAGTAAACCAGTTTGTGAAGGATAAGCTACAGAACGGGCGATTAGACGGTAAAGGCGGGTTATCTCCAAAACGTGTGCATGATATCTTGTCTATTTTGCTACAGGCCATCCAGTACGGGGAGAAAAAAGGAACTATAACTAATTTCGATTATGACATTATACGCCCCAAGATAGAAGCGACCGAACTTCCTGTACTAACAGCCGAGGAACAAAACAGCCTGCTAACCTATGCGAAATCGAATCTTGACCACAAAAAGCTTGGCGTGCTGATTGCCCTTTACACGGGCGTTCGTTTGGGGGAGCTTTGCGCCATGCAATGGAGCGATATTAATTTCAATGAGGGAGTGCTATCAATTACAAAGACCTTGCAGAGGATAAAAGACACAAACCCGAACAGCGCGACAAAGACAAAAATGGTCATAGACACACCTAAGAGCAAGAAGTCAATTCGCGCAATCCCTTTGCCAGAATACTTGCTATGCTTATTGAAGCAATGGCAGAAAGGCCAGCCGAGCCAATTTTACGTGCTATCGGGCAAGGCAAAGTATGTTGACCCAAGAGTATACCAAGACAATTTCAAAGCGTATTTGGGGCAGGCAGACATACAGGAGCACACAATACACGCTCTAAGGCATACCTTCGCCACCAATGCCATTGAACGCGGTTTTGACGTGAAGAACCTCAGCGAGCTATTAGGCCATTCATCCGTGCGCTTTACTTTGGAGAAGTATGTGCGAGGCTCCATGGACACAAAAAGAGCAAGCATGGAACGCTATGCCGCTTGCTACTGAGAAAGTTTATTCGTGGTCATGTCTTTTGGTCAATAAATGCCGAAAAAGCTTGACAAATGGGGCTTGCAGGGTTTATACTCGCAAATGATGAAACTTTGCGAGTAACCTTCAAGGCGAGTTGCAAATATATTGTACAACAAATTTTTAAGGAGGACAAGCATATGGGGAAGAAAATTAGGAAATGGTTGTGTATCGCTCTTGCGGTCGTGCTGATGGCTTCGGCCTTACCACTGATTGCGGGGGCAATTGCAGGGGGAAGCCTGCAAGGTGCTTCTTCAAGCGGGCAAGGACCGCTAAAGGTGGAAATCAAGTCGAACAAGGACAAGTATACCTTGCTTGGCAAGATGGAATTCACCGCGACGATTACCAACATAAGCAATGAGACGGTTGAGAACATCAGTGCACAGGCTTTGCTTGGAGCAAGCTTGCGTCCTCTGAACGGAAGTCAGTTTACAGCCGCAAAGACAAGCCTTGCACCCGGGGAGAGCTTTAGCTTCAAATATTATGCTGACCTTAACGGGCTAAAGAGCCTTGACAACCTGTTGTTGCCCCTGTTTTGGGTTAGTTCGCTGTTCCATGGCGGGAAAGCGGATATCGGCAATGGTAATGGCGGGGCGAATCCCATAGAAGCAAGCAAGGCTGTTGGGCTGATTAGCTTGTTCGCTGGGCAGTATGATGCCTCAACTATAGTTAAGGTGTGGTGTGGAAACACTAGGCCATATCCTCCGGCATTGAATGACAAAACAGGAGTTTGGCATGAAGTAATTGATAAAATTGATGATATAATTGATTCAGCAGAATATACAGGTAATTACTCCCATGATTCTGCCCTAGCGCAAGAAACTTACGAAAGACTTATTACATTTTTAGATGAGAAAAAACAACAGGGCTATGTGAAAGGTTATACAATTGGTGAAAGCGGGATATCCTATGGGCTAAGCACTGGACTTGTTGGAATGATAATGTGGGAAGATATTTATAATCCTAGCCGGATGGAGGAAATTCAAACCCAAAACACAACCATAAACCAGAACGCACAGGAACAATTAAGTTTTTCCGCAACTTTGGCACCTGCTTCTATTAACAACAAATTGAGTATTGCTGTGTTACAGCCACGATATAGTAAAGATGGTCTTTTTGGACTTCAATTTAAAACATCTGTTTTCGATAATTCAGCAAATAATATCGCAACAAGTAATAGTAATTATCAATTTTCTACAAGTCTTAAAGATGATGATGTCACTATTGAACAAATGAAATATTTAGAGAACAATAGAATTGTTGTTTTTGATAGTCATGGTGTAATGATTGAATGGGCAAACAATACTTTTGGGCTTCAACTAGGTATAGAGGTAACCGAAGTAATGTCCAGAACGCCTCAATATAGTGCAGATTGCTATCCTGTAAATGGCCAAACGCCTAGATTGGTTATAGGCTATAAAGGCGGGGTAATGCTTACGACAGAATTCTTTAGATATTACTATAGAAACAAAACTTTTGATAATACTCTATTCTATTCGGGAACGTGTCATGGTGCAGATACCTCTGAATTTTTTACTACTTTACGCTCTAGAGGTGTAAAAACATTGCTTGCATACAAAAATCCAGTTCACCCAAATTACGGAAACAAGATATTTGATACAATATTCGGAAATTCTGGACTTCTAAGCACAAATAATTCAACAGTTGAAAACGCTGTTTCAATAGCAAAATCTATGCATGGTGAAAAGGACAATTTGTGGACAACTGAAACTAAGGATTGGCTTAATGAAACATTTACATCAAGACCACATTCAGAGCCTGCGGAACTTGTTCTTTTTGGCGATGCGCTTTGGTCACTTGATAAAGATTATTCGCCTGACACATCCACCACTACTACATTAAGTGGGGTTGTAAAAGATTTTGACACAGACGAACCATTGATAGGGGCTACCATAACAATTTCCAACGCAGATAATTCAAAGGTTTTCACTGCCACGACAGATTGGGGGGGAAGATTTAGCCTTGTTTTGCCTGTTAGCGATTATTCGATGGAGGTTACTTGTCAAGGTTACGGAACTGATATTATGCATAACATCTTTGAAGGTGTACCGCAAGGAAGCCCTCTAGATATAACCATTTACATGAGAAGATTAAGTGGCGAATTTGCTGCCATCACTGGCACTGTGCTTGAACAAGGAACAAACGCACCCTTGCCTGGTGTTTTTGTGCAAGCCACCAAAGCGGGTTCTTCCGCCATTGAGGATTCGTCTACCACCAGCGCCAGCGGAGGTTTTATACTTATTGTTGAGTCGGACACAGCATATAATGTAAAATTCACAAAAGCTGGCTATGTTGAACTAACGCTTGCAAATGTCGATGTTGGCAAGACTTTGGCGCTGGGTAATGTGTTGATGGTTCCTTTGGTTCCTTCTGGATTTGCAGGGGGCACGGGCACAGAGCTAGCCCCTTACCAGATTTCTACGCCACAACAGTTGGATAATGTGCGGAATCACTTGGACAAGAATTTTATTTTGATAAATGATATTGACCTTGCTAGCTGGGGGAATTGGGAGCCAATTGGGGATGCTTATGGCCTCTTGTTTAGTGGTGTATTTGATGGCAATGAGTATATCATAAAAAATATGACAATCGCGACAACGACAAATGGCACCTATGCCGGTTTATTTGGCAACATTGACGGTGCAACAATAAAGAATACTGGTATGATAAACTCAATGGTGGACTTGAATTCCACATCTTATGTAGGAGGAATCGTAGGATATAGCGCTAACTCAAGAATAAGCAATTGCTACAATATAGGAAAAGTGGCTAGCACTAGCACTAGTTATCAGAGTGTGGGAGGAATTGCAGGAAATACTGGTTTAACTACGATAGAGAACTGCTATTACAACGGGGAAGTTTCTGGAAGTGTAGCAGGAGGAATTGTGGGTCAAGGTTCTCTTGCAATAAATAATTGTTATAATGCAGGTGAAATTTCTGGGGAAACTACAGGAGGGATAACAGGTATTGGCGGCACGATAAACGGTTGTTATAATACAGGTACAGTAAAATCAACGGGACAGGCGGGAGGAATCGCGGGGCAGGCTAGTGAAATAAGTAATTGTTATAACACAGGTACAGTAAGCACAACGGTTTTAGGTTCTAACAACGCTCGTGCAGGAGGAATTGTAGGATATCTAGCAAATGGTGCAACAAATAATTGTTATAACATTGGAACAGTGAGTGCAACGGGTGGTAATTATCGGTACGAGGGAGGAATAGCAGGTTATGTAAGTACTTCTTCTGCATTAAATAATTGTTACTATACAAACAATCTCCCCGCTGTGGGTATTAGCTACAACTATACAAATGTGGCTATCCTCACCGACACCCAAATGAAACAACAAGCCTCCTTTGTAGGCTTTGATTTTACTAGCGTTTGGGCCATTAACCCCGCCATTAATAATAGCTATCCCTATTTGCGGGGAATGCAACCGTAAGAAAATACACAGAACGCAACAAAGCCCCTATGACATCGCATAGGGGCTTTGTTATCTTTGCTCAATTACAATGATACTCTACTGAAATAATCCTAACTGTGCCATGTGTTTTCCCTTCTGGTATCTCATTTACCGCAACAATGCGCTTGACAAAACGCACAAGGAACTGCCTTTTCTCTGTATTTGTGAGCGAAATCCAATTTCTTTTTAGCTCTGTTATAATATCCTCTTTGTTGATTTCCGGTTCTTGCTCTTCTTGTGCATTAAGCCTTGCAAGTTCTGTTTTTACGGTTTGCCTGTCGCTGTCAACTTGGTTTTTCATGTTGCGGTAGATTTCAAAATCGATATCGTTATTGACATACAACTGTAGGATTTCTTTTTCCTTGCGGTCTAGCTGACGCAGTTTATCTTGATATTGCTGTATTATCTGCTGGTTTTGCTCTCTTAATTGCTCCTGCTCCTGTAGCTCTAGCCTGTCTGCTTCGCTGAACAATTCTATGCGGTCAATGTATTCCTGAAATGCAAGCTCTACTTTTTTATGGCTCATTCCACTGGCATTGCACATCGATACGGATTTCATTCTGCACCTATAATTAACATATGCTGTTGATTTGTCCGCATGATGTGTTTTCATTGGGTAGCCACAATCGGGGCAAACTATTATGCCAGAAAAGAAACTGTGTTCTTTTGGTTGCTTTGTAGGGCTGGCCTTGGCATTTTTTATCAATAGCTCTTGTGCTTCTTCAAATAATTCATCAGATATGATTGCCTCATGTAGTCCATCGCCTATGTAGGACTTTGATTTATCATTTACATGGTGTCGGACTTTTCCTACATATGTGTGATTTGATAGAATTGACTTGATATTGCTTCCAGCCCAAACGGAACCTTCTTTAGTGCGTAATCCTCGTAAATTGAACACTTTCGCTATTTTGTTTTGGGATAGTCCTTGTTTTACATACATATCAAAAATTTCTCGTACAATATCGGCTTCCGCTTCATTGACAGTCAATAGCTTTTGCCCTTTTGGTTTGTCATACCCATAGCTTGGGTGGCTCGAAATGCAATAGCCCTCTTTTACTTTCCTCTCAACGCCTAATTTTACACGCTCTATAATGTTCTCACGCTCGAATTCGGCAAAAATACCTATGATTTTTAGGAACATTCTGCCCGAAGCGGTTTGAGTGTCGATGCTTTCCATCAGCGAATTGAAAGCACAATCATACGTGTTGAATAGTTCTACAAGATATAGCAAGTCCGCCGTGCTTCTGGTTAAACGGTCAATCTTGAAAACCAGTACATTTTGTACATGTCCTGCCTTAATATCAGCAATTAGTTCGTTCATTGCTGGGCGCTCTGTAATGTTTTTCCCGCTGATACCCTCATCGGCATAAATTTTATAAATTGACCAGTCTTTTATGCCAGCATAGTCTTTTAGCTTCTGCTCCTGCCCTCGAATAGAAAAACCCTCTTGCGCTTGCTCCTCGGTTGATACTCTTAAATAAATTCCTGTTTCCATGGTTCATTACTCCTTATCTGAATTTTCAGATAGGGAGCTTTCAGCTTCTTGCTGTTTCTCTTTCTTTATCCTTGGAATTGAAGTACGCAGAAAAAATTTCAGCATTTCGAGTTGTAAATCTTTCGGTAGTACAATTTTCTCTGGTTTCTCCTCGTTCATAATTTCACCCACCCATTCGCGCCTAGCTTTGTAGGCTGTTCTTCTCCTTTACATTGTATTAGGCTGCTGGGAAAATATGTCGGAATATTGAAAGAGGGACGAGCAAAACCAGCGATACCATGTGGTTTCGCTGGTTGGGTTTTTTTAAGGGGGAAGCTCGGGACCCATCGGCCCAGGTTCGCCTGTCGCACCAGCCGGGCCTGTGTCACCTGTCGCACCAGTAGATCCACGTTCACCTGTCACGCC
>JGI24702J35022_10002425_pt1 | contig 11383 bp, 12 predicted proteins | sample TergutTh196P4_FD_35022 | JGI IMG/M metagenome (IMG submission 35022)
TTGCGTTTGTCATTGCCTAATATAAGTTTTACGGAAGGAAAGCCAAAGATACATTCCAAAATACCCAAAGTTAGTTTTAGGGTTTCTTTACTCTCAGCGGCTTGTTTGTTGTGCATCCTAATGCCTGTTTTATATTTTGCATTTTCCAAAAACACCGGTGGGCAGGGGGCTATGGCTACAGTGGCCGCAGCTTCCGGTCAGGATCGCGCAAAAGGTACGGTTCTGTCGGGCCTTGAGCTTTCGGTGTTCCTTAAGGGAAGCCAGGAAATAGCTGGCAACCAAATAAGTGCCTTGGAAGATCAGGCGCTTCTTGGCGCGGGGGACACGGTGCAGCTTGCATACGCCACTGCGGCTTCCGGGCCGTCAGGCGAACTCTACGGGGTCATTTTTTCCATTGACGGAAGATCCGTTGTTACCTTGCATTACCCGTACAGGAAAGGGCAGAATCCCCTTTTGGCTTCTGGCAAGAGGACCTTTTTGGATGAGGCATACACTCTGGATGATGCGCCCGGCTATGAAGTTTTTGTCCTGGTTGTTTCACCCCAAACCCCGGATGTAGAGGCTGTCTTATCTGCAGCCCAAAAGATAGCGTCTGGTTCAGGTGCAGCCAAAATAATCGAAGAGCGCTGCAAAGCTGCATTCTATAACTATGAAGTGGACACTGTAACGGTGCTGAAAAAATAAAGTTTAATACAAAAGGGATTTTTATGAGAAAGTTTTTTACTGCCTGTTTTATTTTTCTCCTCATTTCTATTGGTGCCAGTGCTGCCGAAGGGACTATTACAAGGCGGCTGGGCATCTTCATCGGCTCCAACAACGGCGGCAGGGACAGGGTTACGCTGCGCTATGCCATTAGCGACGCTACGTCCGTCTCGCGGATTTTTACCGGCATGGGCGGAATCGCATCGGAGGACAACATTATCCTTGTTGAGCCAACTGTAGCCGAGATCAACCGCCAGCTTGATAACATGGGCAGGATCTCTTCCCAGGCGCGGCGCAATGCCCAGAGGACTGAACTCGTGTTTTACTATTCGGGCCATTCCGATGAAGACGGAATCCTCATAGACAGGGAGCGCTACAGTTACCGTGATCTTCGGGATCGCATCAATACCGTTGAAGCTGATATGAAGATTGTACTGCTTGATTCCTGCTCTTCAGGGGCAATTACGAGGGCCAAGGGCGGCGTCAAGACCCAGCCCTTTCTTTTTGACAGTTCCATTTCGGCAGAAGGTTTTGCCTTCCTAACTTCCAGTTCCGACGACGAAGTTTCCCAGGAGTCGGACAGCATCGGGAGTTCCTACTTTACCCACAGCCTTCTTGCTGGCCTTCGTGGTGCGGCGGATTCCGTCGGGGACGGCAGGGTTACGCTTAACGAACTTTACCGCTACGCTTACACGGAAACCCTGGCGCAGACAGAAACGTCGATGTACGGGGCACAGCACCCCAGTTACGACATTCAGATCTCCGGTTCCGGCGATGTGGTGCTTACCGATATAAAGGAAATTTCCGCCAGCCTTCTTATTTCCGAGGACATAACCGGGCGCATCAGCATAAGGGATAGCTCCGACTTTCTTGTGGCAGAACTGATTAAGGCCAGAGGCAAGCCTTTGGCGCTTGGCCTTGAGCCGGGCCGCTATCGCATAACGCTTCAGCAGGGGAACAATTTCTACCGTATAGAGATGGATCTCCCGGACAACAGGCAGACGAGCCTGGGCATGAGGGATTTCTCCCGAATTGCGGCATCTTCCGGAAACCGCAGGCGCGGGGCAGGTGGCGAATGGGAAAACGAAGACGAAGAGATCTATCCTTTTGACTTTCAGTTTTGGCCTGGTTATGGCATATCAGGGTACAACATAGAAAATGCAACCAATTATTTTTTGCTTGGGCTTTTTGTAGCCATGGGTCACAATTTGCGGGGGATAGGCCTCGCTTCCATAGGACTAATCAATTCTGGTTATGTTCAAGGTGTCCAGGCATCGGGATTATTTAACATAGCGGACGGTTACGTCTCTGGGGTACAAGTGGCGGGAATCTTCAATATGGCTCGAAGTGATGTAATGGGCATTCAAACTTCCGGAATATATAACAGTGTTGCTGGTGATCTTCATGGTATCCAGTCTTCGGGGATATTCAATTATTCCGAAGGTAATGTACAGGGTGTTCAGGCTGCCGCGATATTTAACATGACCCAAAACCTACGGGGAATACAGGCGGGGATTGTCAATGTTAACTCTGGTGGGCACGGGGCCATGTTTGGCCTTGTCAATGTTTCCGAATCGGAGGAAATTATTCCCTTTGGGGTCGTCAATGTTATGAAAAACGGCATCATGCATCCGGCAGTATATTTAGACGACTTGCTTTTTACCAATATTAGTTTCCGAAGCGGATCAAAGTGGTTTTATTCGTTTGTAAGTCTCGGGGCGGGAGGGGGCGCTACTTTCGGAAGCGGGGACAAGCTTCTTGCCATACGGGGAGGTTTCGGCTTTGAATATAAAATTAATAAATTTTTCTTTGATATGGATGCCTCTACCGGAAGTATTATCAACGTTGACACAGTGGGGAAACTTAAGGATGAACCGGGTTTAAGCGACAGGGAAAAATTGGATAAATTTGACGCTTCCGCTACCAGCATTCTCCAAATTCGCTTAACTACAGGGTACAATATCTATCCGCACCTGGGGGTATTTGCCGGCTTCTCCTATGATTACCTTTACCGGGAATATGACACCAGCCCAGATCCAAGGGATTTTGGCAGCCTATTTTTGGGCGGTGAATTTGACCGCCATATACACAAACTGGGCTTTTTCGCTGGAGTGCAGTATTAAATATGAACTGATTAAATAAGAAATGTTTTAAAAATAATCTTGCGAATTTAAGGGATTGGGGTTATAATGATGTGGGGGAGGATTTATGGCCTTTATTGACAATTACGACTTGGAATTCTTGAAAAACGAGGCGGAAAACCTGGTTATAACCGAGCTGGGCCGTCAACTGGAAGAGTTCGACGGAGAGGTCTGCGCCTGCAATGACTGCGTTGCGGATATGGCCGCAATCGCCTTGAACTCGGTAAAGCCCCTTTACCGCTCGTCGCTTTTGGGGACCCTGTACGCTGCCAGCGCAATGGACGAAAAAGCCTATGCGACTAGCGTCAGGGAGGCGGTCTTTAACGCCATAGAGAAAGTCCGCAAAAACCCAAGCCATGACTTGCCAGGCGGGGAAGCCTGAGACGGTTTAGCACCTAAAACTTTCTCGGGTTTTGCCACGAAAACCACGAAACCGTCTGACCACTTGCAGGTGGTCAGGTAAATTCGTGGTAATAATCCTGTGTACTATTTCACATTAAAGATTCATTTCGCATCGTATTTTTGACGGAAAGGTAGCTGCGTACCCTTAAAGCCGTAAATATCTCGCTTTTGGGGTTTGTTGCATAATCGTCAAGGGTTTTTTGGTACAAAGAAAGCGGAACCTTTGTAACCGCAACCTCATTTTCCCTTATGCCGTGTATGTGGAATTCCAGGAAGCCCGCAGGGTCATTATTCGAGCCATAGTACCAAATCTCCATTTCATTTTCCGGGTATTGTTCTTCCGCTTTGATTAACAAGTGGTATTTGATGGCTTCCACTGCGGCGGGTTCAAAACCGTCCCGAATCACCGCCAGACGGTCTGCCATTTCCGGGTAACTAATGATGGTTTCAACCGGCATAGAATCTTTTTGGGCAGGGGGTTTTTTTGTCCTGTAAAATTCCCCCCTGTCCAATTCCGAAACAACCTCAAAACAGGCTTTTTTGGAGGGCCACAGGATAAAAATTGGGAATTCCGGTTTGTGTTTTTTACCGCAACTTGGGCAGAGAAAATTAAAAAAACTGCCGTTTAGGATTTCGTCCAGATAATGCGGATCTGAATCGATGTTTATTTCCTCGGGGTAATCAACCTCGAAAGAATTTTCGCAAAGGCATGGTATTTTCTGTTTCATATCAACCCCTTTTCTGTTTTATTCTATTTCAACTTCAACTATCTTTTTTCACCTATCGTTTTGCTAGGTACATAACATCGCCAAATACGGCAAAAAGCATAAGGCCGGCTATTAAAACAACCCCCACAGTCTGGAAGGCGGAGACAAACCTGGGGTGCAGCGGCTTCCCACGGAACCACTCGATTGCAAAAAGCAGGATCATTCCTCCGTCAAGGATGGGCAGGGGAAGGAGGTTCATAATGCATAGGGCTATGGAAATGAGGGAGAGAAATCCTGCCATGGAACTTAGTCCCGCTCCAAAACCATGGTTAAAACCTTCGGCTGCGGCATCCCCAACCATGTAGGTAATGCGTATCGGGCCGGAGACCGCACTCGTTAAATCAACGCCCCTGAAGAGCAGCGAAAGGCTTTTCACCGAAACCGCAAAGGTCTTCCACGTTTCGCTTGCCCCCTTAAGCAGCGCCAGGGGGAGGGGTAGCATGGGGGTGCGGTACCTAACGGCGACCCATGAAAGGCCCAGGTCGTTCGTTCCGGCATCGGTGTAAATGGGAATGAGGGAAGCCGTCAGGGTTTGGCCCTCCCTGAAGTATTCAATGTCAAGAACCAAGGGCTGTGCCTCAAGAATTTTGTACAGTGCCATGGTATGCGGCAGGTCTATCCCGTTCACCTTTGTTATCATGTCGCCGCTTTTTAGGCCGGCGATTTCAGCCGGGCTTCCAACGGCTACTTCTTCGACTAATGGGTCTGTCCAGAAGTATACCCCGATTTTTCCGGCCCCGCTGCTTTTTTCCATGACAGGCCTTACTGTAAGGGTGAGGAGATCTCCGTCCCTTTCGGCAAGGATGGGAAGCTCTTCCCCAGGGTTAACGGCAATAACTTCCTGGATGTCGTTGTAGGTTTGTGTTTCCTTCCCTTTTACTTCCAAAATGCGGTCGCCGGTCCTAAGCCCGGCTTCATCGGCGGGGTTAACTGCTCCCGGGAAAATATCTGAAACCAGGACTATGCGGTTGCCCAGTGTGTTTACTTCAAAGCCTATGCCCCATATAACAGATAGGACTATTACCGCGAACAGGATGTTGAAAAGGGGGCCGCCGGCGCAGGTAAGCATTCGGCGCAAAGGATGGACCAAGAAATAATTCCCCTTTTCGGCGCTTGCCCCTTCGCTTCCGTTAGCGGAGGCGTTTTCAAATTCGGAGTAAGCCTTTTCAAATTCATTTTCCCCCTTCATCTTGCAGTAGCCCCCCAGGGGAAAAAGGCCCAGCCGGTATTCCACGCTCCCAATTTTCTTTTTTAAAATCGGTTTGCCCCAGCCAATGGAAAAAGCTTCCACATCGATGCCCGAAAAGCGCGCGCATAGAAAGTGCCCCAGCTCGTGTACAAAAACCACAATTCCAAGCCCGATGAGCCCCAAAAGCACTTTGTAAATCAACATCGTTAACTCCCGATTTAATTCTAACCAAAATCAAAGATTTTGAGCTTAGCCATCTCCCGCGCTTCCCTGTCCAGGGCCAGTACGTCTTCAATTGAATTGGCTTCTTCTATTTTCGGCGCACACTGATCTAAAACATACCCGACAAGTGAAGAGATTTCAAGGAAGCCGATTTTCCCTGCAATAAATGCTTCCACGGCTATTTCGTTTGCGGCATTATAAGCGATCGGAAAGAAGGCACCGCCCTTAAGGGCTTTATAAGCCAGGGCGGGCATGGGGAACCTTTCAAAGTCTGGCTTCTCAAAAGTCAGGGAAAGGGAGTCAAAGTCAAGCGAGCCAAAGGAAGGTTCCTCCGTCTGGGGCCAGCAAAGGGCGTCGTGGATTGGCAGCTTCATGTCCGGCTTTGACAGTTGGGCGTAAACCGCGCCGTTCTTAAGGCGGATCATCGAGTGGACTATGCTTTGAGGGTGGATGACGACCTTAATTTTCTCGTGCGGAAAGCCGAACAGGTACGCCGCTTCGATTACTTCAAGCCCCTTGTTTGCCATAGTCGCCGAATCCACGCTTATCTTGGGGCCCATGTTCCATGTGGGGTGGGCCCGTGCTTCCCCAGGCGTTACTAACTTCAGCTTTTCTTTTGTGTAGTCCCGGAAGGGTCCTCCGGATGCAGTAAGGATAATCTCAGTAACATTGTCTTTTCCGTGGGCCAGAAGCAGTTTTGAAACCGCCGAGTGCTCTGAATCTACCGGGATAATGCGGACATTTTTTTCCTTTGCCATGGCCAGGATGATTGGCCCAGCCATGACAATTGTCTCCTTGTTTGCCAGGGCTACGTCCGAGCCGGCATTTATGGCTGCCGCCGAAGGCTCAAGCCCGGCCGCGCCGGAAATACCGTTCACAGTGATGTCTGCCCTCGCCTCTGCAATGGCCTCGAGGAGGCCATCTTTTCCGGTAAAATCAATCCCGGTAAAACCAATTTCGGCAGCGAGGGCGGTCAAAGCGCCGGGGAATTCATCTTTTAGCTCTAGGAGTTCCTTTGCGTTTTTATTGGCGGTAAAAAGCGCAGGTTCGTAGAAATCCCTTTGTTTTCGCAGTATGTCCAGGGTGCTTCTGCCTATTGAGCCTGTCGCGCCAAGGACGGACACCCTTTTTTTCTTGTACATGGTTTTATTTATCCGTCTTTTTTCATTTATTAATTGAATAAAAACTGATACAGAAAATAAAAAACCGGCGCGGCCAGGGCCAATGAATCAATGGAATCAAGTGCGCCGCCCCTGCCTAATATAAGGGTGCCGGAGTCCTTTACTCCTGCGCTGCGTTTTATGGCGGATTCCCCCAAATCCCCCAGGATGGCGGCAGCTCCTGCGCCCAGACCCAGGATTGCGGCTGCCGGGATTGAGGCCATTACCCGTGAAGTAAAAGCCTCGGGAACGATGAGCGCCGCGATAATCCCGATGATGATGGATATTGCAAGGCCGCCAATAAAACCGGCGCAACTTTTGTTGGGGCTAGCTGCAACAAGTCCCCGGTTGTTCTTCCCAAAAAGGTTCCCCGCGAGCCAGGCGGCAGCGTCATTCAAAAAGACAATAAGCAGAAATGTCAGGATTATGGTTTCCGCCCTGGAAAAAACAGCCATTTGAACTATCCATGCCATGAAAAGTCCAGGGTAAATCATCACCGCGAAACCAGCAATCGTACGGTCCAGAAAAAATATTAGTTTTTCAGTGCTTGAAAATATTCTTGATACAAGGAGCCAGAAAGAGGCAAGGACAAACGCGCCCAAGACAATATGCTCCGTGAAGCCAAAACTAACAACCACTGTCCAGGCTGCGGGACCGGTAGCCCCGATGATCACGGCTTCAGGAACTGATATGACAATATTTTTGTGCGTAAGGATGTTCCTGAATTCCACCGCACCCAGAACGGAAAAAACAATGACAACCAGGTTAAAGATCAGATGGTTATAATGGGGAAAAAATACCACTACAGAAAATAGAATGGGAAGGGCAATAAAAAAAATAATCAGGCGCTTAAAAATTTTTTTCATTTAGAGTCTCCGCCTGCTTTTGAAATGTGCATTACCGATGCGACACCATCCGGGCTTGTTGAGAGTACTGCTCCAAAACGGCGATTCCTGTTTTTATACGATTGGATTGCCTCTTCAAGATCCTCTCTTTTCCAGTCCGGCCATAGTTTATCAGAAATATAATACTCGGAGTAAGCACCTTCCCAAAGGAGGAAATTGCTTGTCCGGAATTCCCCTGCGGTTCTGATAATTAGATCCGGATCGGGAATGTCAGGGTTATCCAGGTATTTGCTGAATTTTTCTTCAGTTATAACGTTTTTATCTTCAAGGTTATTGGCGGCGAGTTTTTTTATCGCCCTGATGATTTCATCCCTTCCCCCGTAGTTGAGCGCCAGGATTATTTGGAGGCCCTCAAAATTTTTTGTCGCATCACAGGTATCATCCAATTCTTTTATGATATCTTCCGGCAATCCTGTCCGATCCCCCGCATGGCGTACTCTTATGTTATTTTCCTGGCAAAATCCAAGTTCCTCCCTGAGGTATTTTTTAACAAGGCCCATTAGAAAACCTACCTCTTCAACTGTACGTTTCCAGTTTTCTGTAGAAAAGGTGTAAAGGGTAAGGTAGGAAATACCGATATCGCTTGCAGCCTTGACAATGCGCTTTGCCGCACTTAGCCCTTCCAAATGGCCCTGTGTGCGTAATTGCCCCCGTTGTTTTGCCCAGCGGCCATTCCCATCCATTATGATGCCGACATGAGAAGGTATGTTAGAGGTAAGGGCAGTCAAACCTCCATGATCTCCTTTTCCTTCTCCTCAAGGATCTTGTTTATCTTTTCGATGTAAACGTCGGTTAGTTTTTGGAGTTCTTCAGAGGTTTTGCTTTCCTCGTCTTCAGTAATCTTGCTTTCTTTTAGCAGCTTTTTAAGTTCATCGTTGCCGTCCCTGCGTATGTTTCTTACGGCTACCCGGCTCTGCTCGGCATTGTTTTTTGCCACTTTTACAAGCTCTTTCCTGCGTTCCCCTGTCAACGGTGGGATGGAAATGCGTATCACCTTGCCGTCGTTTGAAGGGTTAAGAGAGAGTTCCGATGAACGGATGGCTTTTTCGATTTCCCCGATAAGGGCTTTGTCCCAGGGCTGGATTACGATGAGCCTGGCTTCCGGCACTGAAATGTTCGCCACCTGATTAATCGGGGTTTTTTCACCGTAGGCTTCTACCCTAATCTTGTCGAACAAGGCAGATGAAGCCCTGCCTGTCCGAAGGGAGGAAAAACCGTCTTTTAAAATCACCAAGGTTTTCTTCATCCGTTCTTCAGATGCCGCTTGCGTCTCACTCATTTCAACCGCCTACTTTAAAATAGACATAATCCAATAGTTTTAATGTCGCGCCAAAGCGTTTACCGGCGTCCGAGATGGCCTGCGCAACAGTCATTTTTTCATCTTTGACATAGGCCTGATCCACAAGACAGATGTCCTTGAGGAATTTGCCCACCTTTCCCTTTAGAATATTGTCTATCACGTTTGCTGGTTTGCCCTGCATTTTTTCGTCCTGCTCCATCTGTTTACGGAAAATTTCCTCCTGCTCCTTGAGCCAAGCCTGGTCAATTTTGGTTTGATCCAGCGCCGTGGGGTTAAATGCTGCCACGTGGAGGGCCAAGGTAAAGGCAAAGGCTTTTGCTTCGTCGTTTTTGAACGTGTCTTCCTTGTCGGAGCTGACTCTGACAACCACGCCGATTGCCCCGTCACCGTGAATGTAGCTTGAGAGGTATTCGCCCGCCGCTGCCTTCACGGTTTTTATCCGCTTTAGGCTCATGTTTTCCCGGATCTTGGAGGCCAAATCCGAAACCATTCCGTTGAGTTCGTCGTTTGGCTCCGTATATTTCTTTTCCAGAACCAAATCCGCAATTGCCCCGCCCAGAGTGATAAATTCAGGGTTCCTTGCTACAAAGTCAGTCTCCGAAACCAGCTCCACGAGCGCTGCCGTATTGTCCTTTACTTTAACAAAGATCTTGCCTTCGTTTGTGGCCCGGCCAGAACGTTTTTCAACCGCTGCGAGCCCCTTTTCCTTTAAAAGCTTTTCCGCCTTGGCGAAATCGCCGTTGGTTTCCAACATGGCGTTTTTACAGTCCATTATACCAGCCCCGGTTTTTTCCCTGAGCGCTTTTACATCTGCTGCACTAATCTCAGCCATAAGATACTCTCCTTACAAGTTCCAGTCTTCTTTGCTAATCATTCATTCTTCATTCTTCATTCTTCATTCTTCATTCTTAATTCTTAATTCGTATCATTCTTCGCCGTAGGCTCTGTCGATGTCCACATGGAGGTCTTCTTCCTCCGCTTCCGGCTCTTCCTTTGGCGCGGCCGGTACTTCCGCATAGGAATCTATGTCAACTTCCTGATCTTCTTCTTTCATTGAAGCGTCAGTCATCATTTCTTCTATTTCCTCGTCATCCTGTTCCAGGTTCTCGATGATCTTAAGGCCGACCTCGTTGTCCGCTTCGACTACCGCGTTGGCTATGATCTGGGTAAAGAGGGTGATTGCCCGGATGGCGTCGTCGTTTCCCGGAATCGGGTAGTCGATGCCATCGGGGTTGCAGTTGGTATCTACCACTGCCACAATAGGGATGCCCATCCTTTGGGCCTCGGCCACCGCGATGGCTTCCATCCTGGTGTCAATAATGAAGAGTATCCCCGGCGGCTCTTTCAGTTCCTTTATACCGCCCAGGTTTTTCTGGAGCTTGGTCCTTTCCTTGGCTAGAGCGGCAATTTCTTTTTTTGTAAGGTTTTCAAATGTGCCGTCCACCTCCATCTTTTCAAGCTTTTTTAAACGGAGCAGTGATTTTTTTATGGTTACAAAGTTGGTGAGCATTCCCCCCAGCCAGCGGTTATTTACGTAGAACATTCCGCAGCGCTCAGCTTCTTTCTGTATCGCCTGCTGGGCCTGTTTCTTGGTGCCTACGAAAAGAACCGTTTTTCCGGCAGAGGTAACCTTGCGTACTGCTTCATAGGCATCTTTTATCGCCTGGATGGTTTTTTGCAGATCAATAATGTGAATCCCATTCCGCTCCGCGAAGATGAACCTTTTCATCCGCGGATCCCAGCGTTTTACCTGGTGCCCAAAGTGCACGCCTGATTCAAGCAGGCTCTTCATGGTAACTACCGCCAATGTCTCCTCCTAGACCCACCACCTAAAAATGATTGCGGCCTCTAAGCCTTTAGGCTTGCCCTGCGCATTTTTGGTGCTGGGAACCTTCCCTATATCTCATCACCCGTATTTTGAGTAATGGAAATTTGCTAAAAATAGCAGTTATCACGTAGCATGACATAAAACTCCCTTAATGGCAAGCCCACAATGGAAGAGTAGGAACCGGAGATTTTGGAGATAAAACAGGAAGCAAGCCCCTGGATTCTGTATGCACCCGCCGCGCCCTGCCATTCCCCCGAATCCAGGTACCATTCAATTTCGCCATCGGAAAGCGGCGCGAAGGTGACGTTGCTTACGACGGAGCGGCAGTCGGTTTTATCGGCCTTGCTGTTATAAAGGGCGATGGCAGTGATCACTTCGTGACTGCGTCCCTGGAGGTCACAAAGCATAAGCCTGGCATTTCCCCTGTCGCAGGGTTTACCGTAGATTTGCCCATCAAGGAGAATTATGGTATCTGCCGCCGCAATCCAGGGCGTTTTCCTGTTTTGGCAAAGTTCCCTGACGCTGTTTACTTTTTGAAGGGCCAGTTTTTCCACAGCTTGAGCGGGCTCAATGCTCCAGTTAAAAACCTCTTTGGCAGGGGAGGGGATAACTTCAAAAGGCAGCCCAAGTAAGCGGAAATATTCCTGCCGCTGGGGGGAGGCGGAGGCAAGGATTATGGGTTCCATTAACAGAGTATACCACATAAGGGAGTGGGGAGTAGGGAGGGAATGTTATAACATACTTGTCAGCTCAATTTTTCTGTTAAC
>JGI24702J35022_10002426_pt1 | contig 11378 bp, 7 predicted proteins | sample TergutTh196P4_FD_35022 | JGI IMG/M metagenome (IMG submission 35022)
AACTCGTTAACAGCAATAAAAAACGAGTTGTTAGTTACGGTGGACATGCGCCTCTCCGAGTGAAGCGAGGAGAAAATGGCGCGTCCATAAAATAGTTCTGCTTGCTACAAGTACTCACAGCTCGCCAAATTTTGCAAAACCATATGGGTTGCGGTCGAAGCCCGCTTTAGCAACTTACGGCCCAGGAACGCCAATAAAAAACGAGTTGTTTAAGCCGGAAGTTGCTAATCGCCGCGCGAACAGCGCGGTGCGCGGACATCGTCCGCGTGAGGCGAGGAGAACCGCGCTTCGCCGAGCCGAGTTGGGTTAAGGGCGAAGCCCGCTTTGGTATAAAAAGCCCATCTCGCATAATAGGGTTCAGTTCGCACAAAAACGCGTGGAGTGGTCAAATGCTGCGATATTTTATTCAAAGAATTTTACTCTTGATTCCGGTTTTGATCGGGATAAGCCTCCTGGTGTTTTTTATAATGAGCTTCACCCCGGGAACGCCTGGTGACATTATGCTTGGCGACCTTGCCCCCGAATCGGCCAAGCGGGAGTTAAACGAATCGCTGGGATATTACGACCCCTTCTTTATCAGATATTTTAATTATGTTGGGGGCGCCATTCGAGGCGATTTCGGCTTGTCATACCGTTCGCGGCTTCCTGTATTCGACGAGATTGCGGGCCGCTTTCCGACTACGTTCGGCCTTGCGCTAACGAGTATGGTAATAGCGATGGTCATTGGCATACCGCTTGGCATTTACAGCGCAGTCAGGCAATACTCGCCAATGGATAATATTAATACGATCCTGGCAATGGTCTTTGTATCAATACCAAGCTTTTGGCTTGGTCTCCTTATGATACTCTTTTTTTCGCTGTATCTGCGCTGGCTGCCATCATTCGGAGCGGATACGTTCAGGCACTATATCATGCCGTCTCTTGCAGTTTCCGGTAGCACTATGGCCACTTTACTTAGAATGACAAGGTCTACAATGCTTGAAGTTTTGAGGCAGGACTATATTAGGACGGCATACGCCAAAGGCGCGAATGAAAGGCGAGTGATTCTGAAGCACGCAATCAAAAACGCCATGATACCTATTATTACGGTTATTGGAGTTAACTTTGGCGCCATGCTGGGCGGCGCAGTCATAATCGAATCTGTATTTGGTATGCCCGGCATAGGAAATATGATGCTTTTGGCGATAAGAACAAAGGATATTCCCATAGTCATGGGAGGTGTGCTTGTCGTCGCGGTTTTGTTTGGATTGATCAACCTGATGCTCGACCTGACCTATACATTTATTGATCCGAGGATAAAGGCCCATTACAGAAAATAGGAGGGCGCGTAGTGCATAAAGGCAGTTCAATGCATAGAGGCCGTTCTGCGCTTAAAGGCAGTTCAATGCAAAAAAGTGGCGACGGCTCAATCAAAGCCAGGTCTCAGTGGCAAGACGTTTGGGCGAGGCTTAAGAGAAACAGGGTTGCCATACTTGGTTTATGCATCTTGGCAGGCTTGTTTTTCATAGCCATATTTGCAGACGTCATCGTCAGCTACAACCAGACCCTCACACAGAACGTGCGGAACAGGTTGCAACCGCCCAGCGCGGAAAACTGGTTTGGCACGGATGGTTTCGGTCGGGATGTTTTTGCGCGTGTTATCCACGGCAGCAGGATTTCACTTGCCGTCGGTTTTTTCACAGTGCTGTCGTCACTGATTGTCGGCGGCTTTATCGGTTCGATCACCGCATACTACGGAGGGATAGTAGATATAGTTATAATGCGGTTTATAGACATACTGATGTCTGTTCCGTACGTTCTTCTTTGTATATGTCTTGTAACAGTATTGGGGCCTGGGATGATCAACCTCGTGATAGCTATGTCGATCGGCAGCGTTGCTACGTTTGCGGTCACGGTCCGTTCCGCAATTTTTACAGTTAAGAACACTGACTTTGTGGAAGCGGCGAAGGCCAGCGGCGTCAACGTGCCAAGAATCATTTTAAAGCATCTTTTGCCAAGTACGATGGGACCTGTCATCGTCCAGGCGACAATCAGCGTTGGGGGATGTATACTCTCTGCGGCAAGCCTAAGTTTTGTCGGGTTAGGTATAATGCCCCCAACCCCTGAGTGGGGCGCGATCTTGACGGAAGGGAAGCAGTTCATCAGGGAGGCGCCATATCTTATAATGATTCCCGGAGTTTTTATAGGGCTTACAGTGCTTTCGCTGAATCTGCTCGGAGACGGATTGAGAGACGCGCTTGATCCTCGCCTGCGATGAATAGCATGCGCTCAACTATATGAAACGGGGTGAAAACAGAGTATGGCGGACAAAATGACAATGCCTGCCAAAGCTAGCGATAATAAACCAGACAACACATTGTACAATACATCGGACAGTTTATCAGATGATTTTTCGGATAATTCTTCGGACAATTTATCGGATAATTCTTCGGATTATATACTGGAAATCAATGACCTGCACATGGTCTATCGTTCTCGGGACGGCGATTCCCATGCTATCAACGGGATAGATTTGGCGCTGCCAAGGGGGAAAACCGTCGGGCTTGTCGGAGAAAGCGGCGCAGGAAAAACCTCGACGGCTCTTTGCATAATGGGGCTTTTACCAAAAGCCGGCGCCATCGAAAGAGGTTCGATCCTGTTCAACGGCAGAGACCTTTTGGAATCGCCGGACTCGGAAATGCGCGAGTTGCGCGGAGAGAAAATCTCAATGATCTTTCAAGACCCAATGACGAGCCTAAACCCTGTTATACCAATCGGTGATCAGATCGAGGAAGTACTTTTTCTTCATAAAAAGAGCGGCTCGAACGGAAGAAAAGGTGAATTTTCCGCCAGAGTCGATGAGATATTAACAATGGTAGGCATTTCGCCCGCCAGAAAAGGAAATTTCCCCCATGAATTTAGCGGCGGTATGCGCCAGCGTGTAGTTATAGCAATTGCTCTTGCATGCGAACCTGAACTTCTCATAGCCGACGAGCCTACAACAGCCCTGGACGTAACAATCCAGGCGCAAGTCCTGGACACTATGGCAAATCTAAAGCGAGAACTTAATACAACGATGATTCTGATTACACATGATTTGGGGCTTGTCACAGAAAACTGTGATTTCGTTTCCATTATGTATGCCGGCGAGATACTTGAATCCGGGACAGTTGAAGACGTATTCTCAGGCGGAATCCACCACCCGTATACAACCGGGTTATTCGGCTCTATTCCGAACCTCAGGTCCAAAGCGAAGAGACTTAGCCATATCAGTGGCCTTATGCCGGATCCCGCGAATTTACCGAAAGGCTGCAAATTTCATCCCAGATGCCCAAATTGTATCGAAATTTGTAAAACGGACGCCCCGGAAAACCATTTTTTCGGGCGCCTGGCGATCAAATGCCATCTTGTTAAGGACTCAGAGGCGTGATATGGAATATAAAGAGGAATCGACCATAAAATCATCTATAGCATCATCTGTAGAATCATTTACAGAATCATTTACAGAATCATTTACAGAATCATCTACAGAATCATCTATGAAAACTGATATGGGGTCTGCTATGGGGTCTGCTATTGAATCGGCGTTAATCAGGACAGAAGACTTGAAAAAGTATTATAAGACGTCTAAGGGCCTGTTGCACGCCGTAGATAACGTTAACATCTCAATGAACAAGGGCAAGACGCTCGGCGTCGTCGGGGAATCCGGTTGTGGTAAATCGACGCTGGGGCGAGTAATACTCAGGCTAACAGAAGCCACATCAGGCAAAGTATTTTATAAAGACGATAATATTCTCTTATATTCACCCCGCCAGATGAAAAAAATGCGCAAAGCCATGCAGATCATTTTTCAGGATCCATATTCCTCACTAAACCCCAGAATGAGCGTGAGGGAGATTATTGAGGAACCTATTAAGGCAAACCGTATACTCACAAAGAGATCCGATGTTAATAGGCGCGTCAAGGAATTAATGGAAACAGTCGGCCTTGCTGAAAGGCTTATAAACGTGTACCCTCATGAGCTTGACGGAGGCAGGCGCCAAAGGATTGGAATCGCCAGGGCGCTGTCTGTGAACCCGGAATTCATTGTTTGTGACGAGCCTGTCAGCGCACTGGACGTTTCGATCCAGGCTCAGATTTTAAATCTTATGATGGATCTGCAAGAGAGTATGGGCTTGACATATCTGTTTATTACCCACAACCTGTCAGTGGTCAAGCATATCAGCAACGAAATAGCGGTAATGTACTTGGGACAGTGTGTCGAGGTCTGCGAGAGCGACAGGCTTTTCGAAAACCCTATGCACCCGTATACTCAGGCCCTGTTAAGGGCCATCCCAAACCCGGACTTAAGTTCTCGGGGACAAAAAAAGATTCTTATTAAGGGAGAGGTCACAGACCCAATTGATCCGGAACCGGGCTGCCGCTTTGCTCCTCGATGCGAATACGCGCAACCCATATGCTCACAGACAGATTTCAAATTGAAAGCTGTTGAAGCCTCGCACTATGTGTCATGCATGCTTAAATAAAGTGGAAGTAATCATATATACGAAGGGCAATAATTACGGACTGCTCAATGGTGGCGTTTCCGCCGGGATCAAATTTTCCATCCCCTACGCCTTTTACAAAATCAAGCGTCCCCATATTCATAACCGATTCTGTAGCCCAGTCCGAAATCAGGTTGACGTCGCTATAAGCCGGAGGACTCTGCATTTCCACGTCAATTTCAGGCTCAATAAGCAACACCGCTCGCCATAGCATTGTGGCTAACTGCTCTCTTGTGAGTTTTCCGTACGGGTCAAAGAGATTATCTCCAACACCGTTTACAATGCCCAAGCTATGAGCTTTTAGAACATCAATATCCTCACAGTCGCTAAAAACGCTTTTAGGTTCAAATGTTACGCCTGAGCCGGCGCACTGCTCATACAACCGCACAGTGACCGCGGCAAACTGTGCGCGCGTTACAGGAATAAGAAAATCCTGATCGAAAAGAACTCCGGGAATCAATCCATAACTATCCGCCATACTCAGCTCATTATACGCCCAGTCAGACGAATTACTCCATGTTGTAGCCTTACTATCTGATCCCACATTCTGAGTTACCAAATTGTTTACCGGTACGCCGGTGTTTACAGTGTTCGACCATCCCGAATTGACCACTACAGTGTCTCCGTCGTCACCCGTGTGAGAGTACGTAAGCCGCGCCCGCATTTCTGTCGCAGCATCCCTGCCCCCGAGCATCAGAGTAATTATTAGCTCTCTGTCTCCATAATTATAGTGGCGGACAAAAAACTCGTCGTAGAGAAACCATTCGCCACTATCCACTCGCCCCCAAAACTCGACTGACGCCTCCCCGCTTCCGTAATAAGAGCCGTCGAAATTAAGGGCTGACTCAGAGACTTCAACAACAATAACAAACCCTGACTCTTCACGGTTGTCATGGAATTCTACGTCCACAAGTTTCGGCGTGTCAGGAATCGGGTTAAACGTCGCAAAAGCGCCCTGTGAAAGCGCCAAAACAAGTATCAATGTTAACAAGAACATCACTTTCGTTTTCGTATACATTTTTTCTCCCCCTTTTCTCTCCTTATTCTCCCAATTCTATGTGTTCCCTCACCCTGTTCTTCGCTATTCTTTGGCCTCTTCTCCCTGTTCTCCGCATAGCGCATTAATGTGGTCGGCGCCACAATCAGCTCTGCACAGTGTTCACTCCTTTAGGATTTAGAACCTGATTACTCTCCTTTATACTGTTATACAAAGCAGTTGCTTCGTCTAGCGACGGCATAGCCGGTATTGCTCCGCGCCTGCGAACACACAGCGCTGCCGTCGTGTTGCCGAACACCAGGCAATCCCGTACCTCTTCGATAAGAAGGGCGTCCGGTCGCTTGCCTGTATCAAAAAACCTGTGAAGGAATCCGCCCCAAAACGCGTCGCCCGCGCCCGTGGTATCCACGACATCCGCTTCAACGATCCCTGCAGTCGTGATTTTGTTATTCAGACACGCTAACGCGCCTTTTTTTCCTAATGTAACCACCACACACGGAATTCCCTTTTCTGCAAGATACCTTGCCGCATCCTCGGGGTCCTCTCGATCGGTCAAAAGAGCGGTTTCTTCGTCACTTATTTTAATCATATCGATATATTCAAGAACGCTTCGCATTTGCTGTACAGCTTGTTTTTGCGACGACCATAGCACAGCTCGATAATTTGGATCATAGGAAATGATGGAACCGTTGTGTTTTGCAGTTCTGACGGCATGCAGCGTCGCTGTTCGCGCAGGCTCATGCGTCAACGAAAGCGATCCAAAGTGGAATACTTTTGCGGATTCTATTAATTCCCGCTTCACATCTTCCGGACGAAGACATGTATCCGCCCCGGGTTTTCTCGCGAACGAGAACCGTCTCTCGCCATGCGACAGCTCAACAAAAGCAAGCGTGGTAAACGCTTCATCCGTTTTCATCAGCCCGGTGAGGTCAATGCCTTCGCGAGATAAGGCGGCGTACAGAAATTCCCCGTGCATATCCTGGCCGACCTTACCGATAAACGCAGTGCTCCTTCCCAGACGAGAAAGCGCGCTAAGCACGTTCGCAGGCGCGCCGCCGGGGTTTTGCTCGAATAGCCGCATCCCAGTTTCTGATTCTCCATAATGTGTGAAATCAATCAGTAATTCTCCCAGCGCCAGAACATCAATCATATCCGTTGCTCCTCCCAAAGCTATTATACCACATTGGCAACTTACGGCCCAGGAACGCCAATAAAAAACAAGTTTTTTAAAGATTAAAGATTTAAAGATTTGGGCTATATGGTTTGTCTGAATAGTCTGAATTTAAAGATTAAGTCACCAATGCGGGCGAAGACTGCATTCGCAGCCCACATTGGTGACTGTACCTACTTATTAATATATACTTAATAAAGTCTTTCTTTTTATGTATGACTGACTTCAGGACGCCGCAAGAGTCAAAACCTGTCCAATATAAATGCGGTTGGGGTTTGGACCGATGACGTCTTTGTTCAAGTCGTAGAGTTGCCGCCAGAGGGTTCCGTCACCGTAGACTTTCAAGGCAATTTGCCAGAGGCTGTCGCCTTTAACGACTACATAGAAACCTGCGTTCAGCGACGCCTGCTGGTTGGGCTGAGCGATGATAGGGGCTACAGGCACTTCGTCATCTTCAAAGATACCGTATTCATTTGGCGCCAGGATCCTCACTTCGCGGCTAACTTCGGCTTCGACGCCTAAGTCGTTGGCGACGCGGTAAGTAACTTTGTAGGCGCCAGGAGTTTCGGTATCGGGCGCGCCTATGATCTCTACTCTGTCGGACAGGTCGTTTCCGAAAAAGTCGGAAGCGCGCGCGCCTTGTTCTCTATACGGCGTACCCCCAAGATGGAGAATGATCGGGTCGGAACCAATAGGCGCAATCTGGATCAGTCCTCCGAGGGGTACTTCTTCCTCGTTGAAGTAGAACGTCGTAGCAGTTTCCGGCATCTGCAGGTCGATGGAGTATTTACTGTTGCCGTTGGCTTTATCTATTGAAACAGCCAGTTCGTATTTACTCTTGTCGATTGTGTACTGCTTAGTTCCTGCTGCGGTAAAGGTATCCGTTAAGACAACTTTTTTTGTCGTTGTGTCGATGAGTTTGGCAGTAATGGTCATGTTCTTATCAATGCTGCTGACATGTAAATCCAAGAACCCGGCGGCGCCGGAAACAATACCGGTATGGGTCACTACGGCGCCTTGCTTTGCCTGGCCGCTTAAGCCGTATTTAACCCGAGGTTCCTTTTTCTCATTCGGGCTGACGATACGCACGACGCGTGTCGTTGTGGACGAAAGGCCAGTCTCTGGGCTGGTGATGGTGTAGGTGATGGTATAGTTACCCGGAATGGTGCGATTCACACTGCCAGAAATCTTCACCTGGCTGGATATATCCTTACCGTCATAGTCCACTGCTTTGGCGCCCTGCTCTTTATATGCAGTGCCGCTGGTGGAGTGCAGAATGATCGGATTAGAGCCGATGATAGTGATCTTTGGAGCGGTATGAGGCACGACTACTGCCGGTTCCTTGTTGACTGTGACGATTCTGGTCACACGGGCGGAAAGGCCGGCTGCGTCCGTCACTTCATAGTTTATGGCGTAAAGACCCGCTTTCCAGATATCCACAGCGCCAGCGCCGGTCACTTTGATCAAAGAAGTGATATCCAGTCCTTTGCAGTCAACAGCGCTGTAGCCCATTTCCGTGTATTTTTGCCCGTATTCCAGGGTCATTTCCACAAAGCCGCTTAGTGTAATAATCGGAGGAGTTCTGACGTCCTGCGCCGACTCAGGCGGCAGCTTCGCAGTAGAGTCCCCTTCACCGGCTTCTGGCTTTTCTATCGCTTCGGTTTTGTCTCCGGGTTCGGTTTTGTTCCCGGGTTCAGTTTTGTCCACAGGTTTCGCGTTAGATTCTGAACCATTATAGGCTAGTTGCAAGGTCTTGCCAATGTCGATACAGCCATAACCAATCTCGTTATTAATAAAACTCCCATTTCCACTTGCTCCTCTTTGGATTAAACTATAAATCTGATCGTTTGTTAGGTTTGGGTTAAGCCCCCAAAGCAATGAAGCTAACGCCGCGACCTGTGGCGAGGCAAATGAAGTGCCGGATGAGATGGCGTAACTACCCGCCGCGGTTGTCGTATAATAGGCGCTGCCGGCAACTACATTGAGTCCTTCTCCATAATTCGAGTACGCTACTTTCCCCGTTGAGGCGCCAGATCCCACTGCCATAACGTTTGAGTAGCGAGCAGGATAATCAATGCTTTTACTGCCGGCATTCCCAACTGCGGCAAAAATAGCGCATCCTCTATTATTATATGCATAGTCGACGGCGCTTTTTAGCGTAGTGCTGTCAGAAGTCGCGCCAAGACTGAGGTTAATGATCCTGGCGCCATTATCAGCCGCCCAGATGATAGCCTTGGCTACATTAGCGATCGTTAGCACCCCTGATGTATCATCGGCCTTAACTCCTATGATACTGGCATTCCAATTCAATCCCGCGCCCCCGATACCATTATCGCCAATCGCCCCAATAACGCCGACTACATTTGTGCCGTGTCCAATTCTGTCATTGCTGAACGATAGGCTGGATACAGTTGAATACCCTTTCGCTAATGGCGGCGTATCCGGGTGGGGGGCGACCCCGGAGTCAATAACGGCAATGGACGCATAATCACTGCCCTTAATAATATCCCACCCCGCCGGGGCGTTGATTGTGTTCAAACCAGCGCTCTGATATGTTTTATAACTTGGATCGTTTGGAATATACTCAAGCGCCATAATGTAGTTTGGCTCGACATATTCGATGTACTTGTTGTTTTTGAAGCGGTTCAGTACGGCATTGGGGTTCTTATCAAGATCGTCCGCCTTGACGACATAGACGCCAAGGACTTCGACAAAACCTACTTTTTCAACCTTTTCAATCTCATGCCGGAGTTGTTTCTCTTTTCCTGGAACCTGCCACGGCTCTTTGAATTTGATAATAATCTCGCCGGTTATATATTCCGCGCCTTCCAGTTGAGCTGCGTTTTCCTCGTCAAAGCTTTCATCGCCGTATATTTCCTCTTCGCTGTCCCCCTCTTCCTCTTCGGGATCTTTTAGAGGAGCTTCTTCCTCGGGTTCAATCTCAGTGTCTTCCTCGTTTTCCAGATTATATATTGTAAACTGTTCTATGTAGTACTCCTCTATGCCCTCATCGTCGAAACCGTCTTCGTTGCCATTAATATCTGAGGAATAATCTTCCCGATCAGAGGCGCTGTCTGATATATCGCTTCCTGATACGACGCTATCGGGTAAGTCGCTTCCTGCGATATCAGTTCCCGATACATCAGTTCCCGATACATCAGTTCCCGATACATCAGTTCCCGATACATCAGTTCCCGATACATCAGTTCCCGATACATCAGTTCCCGATATATCTCCGTCGGATACATTAACGCGGGATACATTGCCGCCGGATACATTGCTTCCTGATATATTACCACCGTACAAATTGCCGCGGGTTACATCGCCGCGGGATACATTGCCGCCGGATACATTGCCGACGGATACATTGCTTCCTGGTATATTACCACCGTACAAATTGCCGACGGATATTCCTACGTCAGCGAAAGCAGCATAGGTTGGAATGTACGTAAATATCATGCAAAAACAGAGTAGTATTGATAGTACTTGTTTCAAGTTATCACCAACTTTCACTGATTTTTTTTGGATATCTAAACAGACGCCTACTTTTCAATGTTTTCTCTTTATACAAAGCCCGTTATTTCTTTATAGCAAAGCCGGGGAAGAGGATCAAAACTGCGCCTCTCCCCCGGCTCGCTCTTTAGAGAAGGATTGTTGTTGTTAGTTGACTCTTCTCGCGTGTTCATGGTATGGATCAACTTCGTCGCAGTCGTCGCAGAGGGGCTTTGCGGGAAGGATTAAATCTTCGAGATATTCCTGATCAAGCACTTCAACATCCAGATACACGTCGGCTACTTTGTTGTCGGGGAGTTTCTCGTCGGCAATTTTTTTGTCGGCAAGCTGCACGTCGGCAATTTTTTTGTCGGCGAGCTGCACGTCGGCAACTTTATTGTCGGCGAGTTGCACGTCGGCAACTTTGTTGTCGGGGAGTTGTACATCGGCAATTTTGTTGTCGAGTTGCACATCGGCAATTTTCTTGTCGGGGAGTTGCACATCGGCAATTTTGTTGTCAGGGAGGTGCACGTCGGCAATTTTGTTATCCGGGAGGTGCACGTCGGCAATTTTGTTGTCGGGGAGTTGCACATCGGCAATTTTGTTGTCGGGGAGTTGCACGTCGGCAATTCTGTTGTCGGGGAGTTGCACGTCGGTAATTTTGTTGTCGGTAAGTCTGCGTACTGCAGCGTCAGAAAGTATTTTTTCTTCTAAAGTATATATATACTCTCCAAAAGAGACGCTCTCCGATCCGCCGACCGGAATGAGTACAGGCTTTGTTTCATCCTTATCATTCCCGTAAAGCCTCACGCTATACGTACCTGCAGCTAAGCCTGTAACAGTAACTGGCGTACCGCTTGCAATACTGCCACTTTCAACTATGGCATTTGCGTCATCGATAACTTCATAAGTATACGTTTTTGTATTAGTAGACACTGTGACAGAAGTTCGGCTGACTAATTCCCTGTCAACTTTAGTGTATTCGCCTGCGCCGTCGCCTACTTTTACATATGCGCTCGCGCCGTCGCCCACTTTTTTATATTCGCCTGCGCCGTCGCCTACTTTTACATATGCGCTCGCGCCGTCGCCCACTTTTTTATATTCGCCTGCGCCGTCGCCCACTTTTTTATATTCGCCTGCGCCGTCGCCTACTTTTACATATGCGCTCGCGCCGTCGCCCACTTTTTTATATTCG
>JGI24702J35022_10002427_pt1 | contig 11376 bp, 7 predicted proteins | sample TergutTh196P4_FD_35022 | JGI IMG/M metagenome (IMG submission 35022)
GATATCGAATGCCTGCTTATTATGACGCGCGGCACGCTATTATCGGGATTGTCGGGGTCATCGTCAGGATCCTTCTTTTCCGGGCGGTTGACAAATATATATACCTCTGTCTCAACTGTCTTTGGTTGGGCGCCGATGGCATCGGGATCGGAGTAATTTATCACAACGGAGAGCGGGTAGTTGCCGTTGGACAGGTTTTCCGAGACGTACAGTGACATTGTGGTTGTTGTAAATTCATCCGGCGCCAGGTTACCAAGAGCTTTATCGCCGAACTCACCAGACAGCGTGAAAGATGAAGACGACAGGCCTTTTAGCCCGATCGATACACCTTCCGCCACTGAGCTGCCCTTGTTCTGAATGGTGAACGTGGCTCTGATAATATTTGAGCTCCCCGGATTCGACACATCCTGGCTTATGCCTACAAGCTGCATATCGACGTCGCTATGAGTTTCAGGCAGCCGAATTATATTGACATACGCAATGTCGGATATTTTTTCTTCGGTGTCGTCTGATATCCTGTATCTGACGTCGACGTTGAGCGGATAACTGCCCGCCTGAAGCTCTTCCGCGACTTTAAGCGAATATGTCGCCGTCGCACGGCTTCCGGGTGCGATATTACCAAGCGATTTCGTGACGAGGCTTTCATTGAGCGTGATTTCTGATCCTTTGAACCCGGTGAGATTTATTCTCGCGTCGGTTGCTTCGCCATCGCCAATATTCGCGATCGTCAGCGTAAGAGCAACTATGCCATCGCTNCCGGGAGTGTTTTTATCGACAGTCGCCGACGTCATGATAAGNGAGGGCTTACCCTTATCTTCCGAGGAATTCGGGTTTTTTATAAAGACCTGGATACTGCTGTTTTGTTCAATTGACGATCCGGCGTTATTTGTCATCGTCAGACGCAGCGGGATCGTGTAATAGCCTTCCTTTACGTCATCGAAAACCTCGACCGGGATAGTGACGCTCGCTGAACTCGTGTTGCCAATACGAATTGTACCTACCTGGATCACACTGCCGGATATGGTCATTGGTCGGAATAGTTTATCTGTTCCTTCAAGTATCGTCACGGCGACTCCGTACGCTACATGCTGGGAATTATTCGTAAGCGTGAACCTGATATTCTCCGCTTTACCGGCCTCAAGCGTTGGCAGGCTGCCAAGCAGCGTCAGTAACGGCGTCGCGCCATAATTCGGCGGGTCGGGCGCGGGAATTTCTATGGTAGGACCTGGTATGGTTTCTTTAATAAAGAACGACCATGTGGATGATGCGGTTGCACTTGACGTGCCACCCGGAGGTTCCAATGTCGGGTGGCTCAAGGTCAGCACAAGATCGTTTCCGCGGCCCGTGTATACCATGCTGATATCGAAAGTGGCGGACGTCGGGCTTTGTCCCGCTTGAAGGCTTGTGTCGCCGGCAAACAGTTTTCGTCTTATTTCACCTGACGCGAATCCAAATGCAGAACCGGAACCCATTGAGATTTCTAGATCCATTAGCTGATCGAGCGTAAGATTCCCCTGCCCGTGAACGCCATTATCCGGGTTGCCGTCATTTGCAGCCAGTCCCGGGACTTCGATGGTGAGCGTGAACTGCGCGACGCTGCCGGCAGTCGATATATCGCCNCCTCCATAGTAACAGCTTGCTATATTGACCAGGCTGTCGTATGACGGTGTAGTTATTGTACCNGAACTCGCGCCCACAACTGGCGTGACCACGACCATCACCAACAGGATGGGTATCACAACAAGTATCGCAAAAACACGTCTTTTCATTTGTTTCCTCCAAATTATTTAAGAAGTAAGGATCAGATCATCGTCTATCTCGTCTTCGTCTTCTGACCACTGACCTCTGTCTTCTTCCTTTTGATCTCTGATACCTGTCCCCTCTAAAGGAGTAAGGATCAGGTTATCGTCTATTTCGTATTCTGCCCCTTGACCCCCGACCCCTGACCCCTCTATACGTGCGACTTTGCCGTCAAAAATATGGACAACGCGGTCGGCATAAGCGGCGATGCGGCTATCGTGCGTAACTATGAGCAGCGTCTGCCCGAGCGCCCGCGCTCGATCGATAATAAGGCTCATCACTTCCGCCGTGGTTTTTGAATCCAGGTTGCCTGTTGGCTCATCCGCCAGTATGATTGGCGCGTCGCCGACAAATGCGCGAGCGATACCGACGCGCTGCTGCTGCCCTCCGCTCATCTGTGTCGGCTTATGCCTTGCATGACTGCGCAGACCGACCATGTCGAGCATTTTCATCGCGGCTTTTCTACGTTTACGGCGGCCTATTCCGCGGAACATCAGAGGCAGGCCGACATTCTCAAGCGCCGTCAATGCGGGCAGCAGGTTGTACGCCTGAAATACGAAGCCCATCTGGCGCTGACGGAATTTCGCAAGCCTAGTCTCGCCCATAGTGCTGATGCGTTCGCCTAGAACAACTATATTCCCTCGCGTCGGTTTCTCAAGCCCCGCGATCATATTGAGCAACGTCGATTTGCCCGATCCGGACGGGCCGAGCAGACAGCACACTTCACCGCGCGNAATNACCANATCGATACGGTCGAGCGCAACGACTCGCTCCGCGCCAATCCGGTATACCTTGCGCAGGCCGTCTATCACTATTGCGTTTGCCGTTTGACCCAAAAAACCACCGCCATATTTAAAAAGTAAAAATTGAGAATTTAAGAGCGAGAAATTACCGGCTTCTATTTAACGCTCTCTTTGTATACTAATTGTATCTTAAAAGACGGAAAATAAAAGCAAAAGTTTCCTTGTTCATAAATAATTCACATTTGATTTAGTACCTTAATGGCGTAAAACCGCAATAAAAAACAAGAAATTTTTGAACGCCATTAAGGTGCTATCGCCGCGCGAAGCGCAGTGCGCCAGTGCGGAGGCATAATTCGCAGGGCAAATTCATTTTGCCCGTAAGCGAATTATGTCGGAGCGCGCGGCGTCTGGGTTGTGGGGCGGAGCCTCACGTTAGTATTGATATTTCAGTCCGGTTAGTATTGATATTTCAGTCAGGATAGAATATATTATAAGCAATGATGTCGAAGCGGGTGATAATTATGTTAAAGTGCGCAAGTATCTATACTTATGAAATCGACGAGCCAGAGGTTGCGCTTGAGGAAATTGAAGCGCAGCTTAATGCAAAAATAACGCTCCTTGAGCATACCGTCGGAGTCATCATGTGCCACCCGGAGTTCATCGCATCCGGCGTGATAAAGTTCATCAGCGAGAACCTGCCATTCGACCTGGTGGGCGCGACGTCCTCCGCGCAGGCAGTTAACGGCGAAGTCGGTGAGCTAATACTAACAATGTTCATAATAACATCAGATGACGTTTGGTTCAAAACAGGAGCAACGGAGGATTTACTTGCAGAAATCAACAAGCCAATCATAGACGCCCTCAGCAAAGCCGCTACCGGAGAACGGGAAACGCCGCGGCTTGCGCTGATATTCCCCCCTTTGATACTGGAACATGCAGGGGACGCCTATGTCGCGGCATGCGGACAGGTTATGCCTGATACACCTGTGTTCGGAACTCTCGCGATAGAAGATACGATCCCCTTCGATGACAGCGAAACTATTCACAATGGCAAGAGTTATAAATCCGCAATGACGTTTATCCTGTGTTATGGCAGCATTAATCCCCGTTTCCTGATAGGAACGCTTCATGATGATAAGGCAGTTCCGTACAGGGGCGAAATAACGAAATCAAGCGGTGCGTTTGTCCAGGAGATCAATAATATCAACGCATATGAGTATTTCAGCAGCATCGGTTTCGCAGCGGACGGCGCACTGATTGAAAAATTCGGGTTTGTGTTATATATGATCGATCAGAAAAAACGTGAGGATTATGACGGCGTGCCGGTCGTTCGTGGGCTTGTATCCTTTACGGAAGACGGGGCAGCCATATTCCGCGGAGTTATGGACGAAGGCTCGACTTTTAGCATGTTGACAAGCGACTATGACGATATATTATCGACAACGAGGGAAAAGATAGAGCAATTGAATGAGCTGTCCGATATTAACGGCGCTTTGCTGTTTTCCTGCGTTATTCGCCGTATGGTAGCAATGCGGAATGGTCCGTTGACGGAGCTGAGGGTTGCGGGAGACACGATAAGCTCCGGTTTCCCCTATATGATAGGGTATGCGGGCGGCGAAATCTGCCCTACCTCAATTAAGAATGGCAAGCCAACGAACAGATTTCATAATTATTCACTTATAATCCTTATTATCTGATACGAGGAGATACGGCATTGGATTCTAATAATGGTGCTAATGGTATCACAAAAGATGAATACGACGAGCTTCTGCGGAAACTAAAGAATAGCGAAACCGAAAGCAGCAAGCTCAGGCGCGAGCTTAGAACAGCCAACAAGAATATTGACATCATGAAACTGAATATGGAATCCCAGACCGTGCTGAACGAGCTGATTACCGGTGAGAGGCAAAGGCAGGAGATGTATGTCCGTCTGCTTTTGGAATCATGCCCGGACCCTATGTTTATTTTTGATGAAAACATGAAATTTTTGCTGGGAACTAAATCGACCACCAATATCATTGGTATCGACGATGTCTCTATTTTGCAGGGAAGGGAACTTAACAGCATAGTCACGAGATACCATCCCCCCGTATTCACAGAAAGGCTGACGACGCTGATCACTGATCTGATCAGCAGCAGCGGCATGCGCGGCATTGAAAAATCTTTTGAGATTTCCGCCGACAACAAGAAATTTGAAGTCAATGTCTTACCCTTTTATAAGGACGATGGTGCGTTTGCTGGCGCCCTTATCCTCATGCATGATATCACGGAGATAGTGCGTACGAAGGAAATCGCTGAACAGGCAAGCATGGCGAAAGGTGAATTCTTATCACGCATGAGCCACGAAATGAGAACTCCTATGAACGCCATAATCGGCATGACAAACATCGCCAAAAGATCGGATGACCCGGAGAAAAAGGAGTATTGCCTTGATAAAATAGGTAACGCGTCCAATCATCTTTTAGGAGTTATTAATGATATTCTTGACATGTCAAAAATCGAGGCGAATAAGTTTGAGCTTTCCTTTGATGTTTTTAGTTTTGAAAGAATGCTTATCAATGTCATGAATGTCATTAATTTCCGCGTAGAGGAAAAGCAGCAAAGCTTAGTAATAGATCTGGATGACAGCATCCCGGAATCAATTGTCGGAGATGAGTTCCGTCTAACCCAGGTGATAACTAACTTGTTGACAAACGCCATCAAATTTACGCCTGAATACGGCACTATTACGCTCAGCACGAAGAATATTCCGGTAACAGACGGGAAGCCGGTCATACAGATAGAGGTAGCCGATACCGGAATAGGGATATCGGCCGAACAGCAGTCAAGGCTATTTGTTTCTTTTGAGCAGGCTGATGGCGGCACTGCGCGAAAATACGGCGGCACCGGCCTTGGGCTAGCTATTTCAAAGAGAATCGTGGAACTGATGGGGGGCAGCATCTGGATAGAGTCGATGCTGGGCTGTGGTTCAAAATTCATTTTTACAATTCAGTACGAACAAGGCGAGATAAAGCAGCAACCAAGGCTCAGCATAAATAAAGAAGATGTGCGCGTTCTTGTCGTAGACGATTCCCCCGAAACACGGGAATACTTCGCTGATGTCATGAAATCGCATGACTTGCCGTGCGACGTCGCAGCCGATGGGTTCGAAGCGTTGGCAATGCTTGGTGATCGCAATGATAAGTCATATAATATCTTCTTTATTGATTGGCAAATGCCAAATATGAACGGCATTGAATTGACCCGGAGGATCAAGGAGATCATAGAAAACAACGCCGTCATCATAATGATTTCAGTGTCTGAGGGGAGCGAAATTGAGAAAGAAGCTCTCCAGGCTGGCGTGAACCGCTTCATTACTAAACCGCTGTTCCCGTCAATACTTATCGATTGCATAAACGAGTGCGTTGAGATTCTTCATAATGATGATGGAAATGAGCAGACTTCAGATATACAGGTGGTTCACGATTATCACGGTCACAACATAATGATAGCAGAGGATATAGAAATAAACAGGGAAATCATGGCTGCGGTTTTGGAAGAGACAGGCCTTTCCATCGATTTTGCTGAAAATGGGCAAGAAGCCGTATCGCTATATAAGAAGCAGCCAGGCAGGTATTCATTGATATTTATGGATATTCAGATGCCGGAAATGGATGGATATGAAGCTACGCGCCAAATTCGTTCTCTTGCAGACGAATACGCCGGCACGATACCTATAGTCGCGATGACCGCCAATGTGTTCAGAGAGGACATTGAGTCCTGCCTCGCGGCCGGCATGAACGATCATCTTGGGAAACCAATTGATATGGACGATTTATTTGAAAAGTTGGAACTATACCTTGGCTAAATCCAAAAAAAATAAACCTGGTAGTCCGCCAGGTAAAAAATAATAGAAGCGAGGGATATTTTTATGACAAATCAGGAGCTATTCACAGAACGTAGAAAACGAGTCAACGCCGCGATCGCACTAACTGAATATGACCGTGTTCCCCTAGCCCCGACTCTGGGATTCTTTTACGGTTCAGCCTATGGCATTCCCAGTTATGCCACACTTACGGACATCAGGAATTCTATCCCCGGAGTCAAGGCCTATATGGAAGAATATCAACCTGACATTGTGTGGCCGCCGGCGGTTTACCCTGCCATGGCAGCTTATGCTCTTGGCTCAGATTGGATCAAATTCCCCGGATATGCGGACGGCATTGGTTTGAACGAGAGTTACCAGATTCTTGACGGCGAATACATGTCGGCGGATGAATACGAAGACTTTTGCTTCGACCCCACGCACTTCATCCTGACTAAATGGTTTCCGCGCAGGAACAGGAACCTTGCGGGCCTGGCTAAGATCAATGTGCAAGACCCCATAGAATTCGGGATGTTCTCCGCTACCACGCCTTTCGCCGACCCTGAGGTGATCCAATCCCTTAGCGCGTTGGCGGAAGCCGGAAGATTCTCCCTTCAATGGCTGATGGGCGGAGGGGAAATCGCGCAGGTCATTGAAGACGCAGGATTCATTCTTGGCCCTCAAGTCGGTACGACGAGCCCGTTTGACATGCTTGCAGACACTTTCCGTGGCATGATTAACACCATCGTGGACGTCAAGGAGAGGCCGGACGAGCTGCTTGAGGTATTGAACGTAATGAAGGGGCTGATGCTGAGGAACGCGCTTGGCGGCGCAATAGCCCTCAAACGCGAGTTCTTCCTTATACCGCTGCATATGGGCGTAGACGAATTCATGAGCCCGGCTGATTACGCGAAGTTCTACTGGCCGGGCCTGAAGGCTCTGATAATGGCTTGTATCGACAACGATATAATTCCTTACATCTTCACCGAAGGTAACTACAACACCAGGCTCGAGCAGCTATGCGACGTCCCCCCAGGTAAAGTTGTTTATAAATTTGAAAAGGTAGATATGAAAAGAGTTAAGGAAACTGTCGGCAAGGTCGCGTGCATAAACGCGAATCTGCCAACAGCGACGCTTATGTTCAGTACGCCGGAAAAAGTGGCTGATGAGACCAAGAAGCTGCTTGACATCTGCGCGCCGGGCGGTGGTTTCATGATGGACAACTCAATACCGGTCGACAGGTGCCCGAAGGAAAATCTTCACGCGATGTTTGACACTGTCCTTAAGTATGGGTGCTATAAATAAGAAAAAAGAATGCGGAAATGAGAAATAGGACGAGGAACGGATTTTGTAACTAATGGTTTCACAGCGAAAGCTTCTCCCGGATCAATGAGAAGCTTTCGCTATATTTGTAGCTAAACCGGCGTTCGATTTCCAGGTTGATTATACCGTTATAGCCGCGCAGCCCGGCAAGCACGTCTTCGACTGGGATTCGGCCCCAGCCCAGCGGAAGGTGGATGTCACCGACGCCGCAGGCAAGATCGTTACTGAAGCCGGGACCTTTCAAATCCTTTCGGATACCGCAATTATCATGAAGATGTATATGTCCTGCATATGGTAGAAGCCGGTTCAAATCATCGAACATGGCGCCCATATCGCCATAATGATTAAGAGCACTATGCCCAATATCTATTGTTAGCTTAAAATTCTCCAGACCCACCTGTTCATAGAAAGCTATCATCTCTTCCGCACTGAGAGCTGCCGACAACTCCTCAGTGTTGTTAAAAGGTGGATTTTCCATGCAGAACAATACATCCGGAGCATCTGCCGCGAGCGCCTTGACCAGATCTATCTCCTTATTTATTAGGGCTTTGTTCTCAGATTTTATCTTTCCTGCGTGATAATTGAGCAGCTTTATGCCCGCTGCCCGCGCGAACTCAATGCCTGCCTTGAACACCTCCATATGCAATTCCAGCATATCTGCATCCAGCAGATTGAGCCCATGTGGCATATGCATCGTATATTCCAGTTCGTGCCTGCGTAAAACCTCCAAAAGCGCATCCTGACGCGAATATATTATTCTTCCGCCGATGACTACATCCAATCCGGGTAAGACTAGTTCACAGCTATCCGCACCGGCATCCTTTATTTGCAACAGTTCCTCGTCCAACCTCTTTAAGTCGCCGCTGACCCAATTAGGATGCATGCTTTGTCCGACCTTGATCATTCCGAAAAACTCTCCTTTATTTGGTTTTTATTACTTCAGGGGCGAAAATATAATTCCATCTTCGCCTCGGGAAAACTTGACTGACCTAACTGAATCTTTTAATACAGACGTATAGGAACCAATTATGACCCGCAACCCTTCGTAAGCTGTGTTTTGTACACGTATGATCCCATAACCGAGGGCGTTTATCCGCTCTTTCAGCATTCTGTGCTCATCCGTCAACTCTTCTTGCTGCACAATTAGCTGCTTCACCAGAGCTTTAGATTTTTCAAGCGCTCTGATTTTCTCATCCGATAATTCCATTTTATATTTCCTTAACGTCAATGCACGTATACTTATATCAAAAGACTCTATATCCTTATCAAGCTGTTCGAGCCTCTTGGTAAGAGATACGAACCGGCCAAGCAGTTCCGGGTCATTTCCGACTTCAACAACAGTTTTGTCCGCCGCCGCACGTACGCTTCCGATGATTTTTGCACTGATGGCTGTCTGCGCGATAACATGGCTGTTCCGGATTATCCCGCTACCTATCATATCGATAGAACCGCCGCACTTTATTGTGGAATTAATTATATATGTGGTCTTCAGGTTTCCTCTGACGTTAAAGGACCCGCCATCAATAAACTTAGCCGCTAAATCCCCACCTGCCTCAATGGCATTTTCCTCACCGACACAACCGCCTTGAACAATTAAGGAACCGCCGGCTGTTATTGCGGCGGACTCAACCGTACCATGGATCACTACATCTCCCGTCGCTTTCACTGCGAACCCATACCTGACGTCACCCTTAATTACAACGATGCCGTTATAATTAATGTTGCCGGTTTCATACTGAACATCTCCTTCGACCATATATGTGCTAAATACATTGATCTTATCATCAACAATACTGATGCCTCCGTCTATATCGGCTAATAAAGCGGTTTCGGATTCATTGACAACAGTGTTCGCTCCTGTTGGTAGTTTTTTATCTTTGCCCGGTTTTGCCTCGCTCCTCTCCCCGGTAACGCAGACACCATGCGCACCTTCGGTCAGCATGGTTTTTTCTACCAATACAGCGCCTTTGTAAACCTGTTGGATCAGCCCTAAATTTTTAAAGTCAACCGTCCCGTCCTCATATTCCATGGGCGCCAATTTATGGTCCATTCCCACCAAATATGTCAATACGGCATCGTCGCCGTGTGCCGGCGGCGTGCCGCGCGCAATAACAGTTTCGAGGTTGTAATATGGTTTTTCGGAAAGGGTTACCAGCGCATCGTTATCAATCCCATACACGACGCCTTCGCTCGCAAGACGAGCACTGAGCGCCTCGAAAGATAAGTCGGATCCATTATTTCTGGGCGGCGATAACTCAATCAACGCTTCAAGGCGGTCGCTCGAAATCGTAATTCTTGCATCAGCGTCAACCGCTCCCGGATGTTCATTTTCAATGCTGGTGACAAGAAACTCCCGGACCTGGTCGTCAATTTCATCAAATCGTACGGTCATTTCAAACATCGCCAGGTTATCCACCATAAGATTACAACGGATAACACTGCCTATCAGAACCCCTTTGCTTTTTTTGTGATTATCGACCTCCACGATACACTCAATTCTGGTGTTCACAGCCAGTTGTTTTTCAACGATGCTTTTAAATCCGCCCTCACTGATATTGATTGTTTTCGTAACAGAATAGTCAGAACCTTCTTCATCGCCGACCGCGTCATCCTGCCCATTATCCTGCAAGTTATTTTGTTCGTTGTCCTGCCCGTATGGTATCACCCTATAATATACGTTCCACCCAATATCGATCCTTCCGTGTTTGCGATGATGCCGCGTTGGCTCCGCGCACAGTATCAGCTCTATGATGTAGTGATCCCATCTAACGCTTGATTCGTCACTATCAGGTATATGAGCGCTCGTTGTTGCTTTGTCGGCGCCGGTCGCTTTGATGATCTTTACTTCGACAAAGAAAGATTCGCCATGTCTGGAGTATGAAAGGGTTAATCTATTATCGCAGTTAAGCAGATAATCATCGTCGCTTCTAATTTGCACGCCCAGCATCATCCTGCCTTCGGTCATCCCGATATATTCGCCTGTATACAGTTCGTTGCGTTGTGTACTATCCGCAAGTAGTACAGGTTCAATTTCATAAATCGATACTCCAATAAGATTTCTGTCATAAATACTTTGTGAGTATTGAAAATCCCAATCGGAAACAGTATCGCCGTCACTTTTGTCATCACAGATCAACACTACATCTTCGTGATGGGCGTTTTCTTTTTTTTTCCTGAGCAGATTTTCAAAAAAACCCATTTTTTTGACCATTCCTTTCGCTTCTCGCTTCGCGAATACCGATCTCGTCTAACTCTTTTAATAATACCGCACGCGGGTGGACGTGTCAATTATAGGTTTTCTACATCTGGGTTTTCTATACTGTGGATTTTTTTACATTATGGTTTTTTATGCATCACCTCGCTTTGAGCTTCGCGCCAGGATTGCCACATCCGCGGCTCGCAATGAAGAAGGGCGTGGTAAAGCGATTCCGTATCTTGAAATTCATGATACTTGGAATATTTCATTGGTACTATTTGACTTTACTTGGATTATTAACATTATTTTTCAACTTTATTGAATGTGCCTTATAGCATTGGTATAATTTATATAAAGATAGTGTCATATAATCCATGAAAACACGCCTAAAATTCCCCTCCTTGGGGTGCCGCGCCAGCGGCGGGGGGGCTTATCGGAAAAGAGGTAATTCAGATGAATCGTATCAGGGA
>JGI24702J35022_10002428_pt1 | contig 11373 bp, 12 predicted proteins | sample TergutTh196P4_FD_35022 | JGI IMG/M metagenome (IMG submission 35022)
CCGCCGGGAATTCGCTTTTTTATTCGATGTGCCGCCGTTCTTCGTGCAACGGTACCGTTATGCGCGTGACATGCCGCCGTTCTTGTGCAACGGTGCCGTTATGCGCGGAATGCCCCTCGGACCGGTCACTTATCTTTGGCGTGTCACTTATCTTTGGCGTGTCACTCTTCTTCGGGCCCGAGATATTCCTTCTGTATCCTTACCACGTCCGTGCTGTCCTTTGCGTTCGAATAGTCGTTAAGCATGTTGCCGTTCATCCGTATAAACTCGGAGCCCCATCCGAACCTTTCCGCTATGCCCATTGCCTGTTCTCTTTCGCCGAGTATCATCAGCGCCGCGACGGCCGCCTCGGCGCTGTTCAGCTCCATCGGCCTTCCCCAGTTGACCGGGTTCGACGCCAGAAGGTACGGAAGAGCGCGTTCATTCATTCCTTTCGGCCTTGGGAATTCGTTTATGTTCGTCCACGTCATATCTATCACCGTTATACCGCTCCGGAGCGCGTGTATTCGATCGGCAGGCGATAACGCCTGCTCCGCGAACGGTGAAAGTATCACGGAACCGCGCGGTATGCGATTTACGTTTACTTCCGAGGCAAGCCCGAACTTTATCATACGTTTCGCGGTGCATTTCTTCGGATCGCACTGTCCTTTATCATGAACGAGCACGCTTATCATCGTATGACCGTCTTTTCAAGATCCTCGATGGACGAGAACGTTTCCTTTATCCAGTCTTCCACCTTTTTCGCCAACGCGATGTAACATTCCGCAAGTTCCGCATCATCCGTGGCTTTGAAATCGGACCTTTTTCCGAAATCTTTCAGTATATGCTTCCCTTTGAACGGTATCACGTCGCGTATCCGTTCGTACGTGTCCTTCTGCAGGAATGCTATGTAATCGTACTCTATCATGTTCTTGGCGCTGAAATCTTTGGACGTGGAACGTCTCATATCGTGGCCGTTCTGGTACATCACCGATATCAGTTCGCAGTCCACGTGGTCATTCTTCGGTCCGGCGCTTCGAACTTCGTACACATCGCCGTAATATTTTAACAGAAAATATTCGGCGATCTGCGACTGAAGGTCGTTCGTCTCGTCCACGAATAACACGGCGGTCTTGTTCTTATCCGCTTTTTTGATGACTTTCTTACGAACGGACATTATTCTCTCACGGGTGTGCATCATTCACCAAGGTTATACATTTTATCCGGTCGTTCTCATAAAAAAATCACATAGGACAAAGATGTTATTTCCAGACCCATCTGCCGCCTTTTTGCTCCCTCTTCTCTTGACCAATCTTTTCCGGAGAGGATCCGCCGTTTTATATTATGCCAGGGTAATTTCTTTATTATACTCGATATATCATCCCGAACGTGATGAGACCTTTGACCAAATATACGAAAAAATATTCCGGGATGGATCTATGAGCCTGTTCCATTACCGCAGAGGAGTATTCATACCGTATAGGTCCAATGACTGGAAGCGCAGGTATGAACGGCTGATTGTCATTGATGACAGCGGCGAGATAGGATCCGAATCTGCGTTCTGTGTCCTTACGGCCGCGGTCACGGACGATGTGAAAAGGTTCGAAGGTATCACCCTCGCCTTTCCTAAGGCCAAGAGCGAGACCAAACACTACACTTCAGAAAATCACGAGATATCCAAGGTGCTTACATGGGCGGAAGAATGCGATGTTGATGTTTACGCGGTATCGTATAAAAAGTCAAAGCTAGACCTCGGAACGCCTAAAAAGAAGAAGGACCACAACCTCCGCCAAACATTAGAGCTTGTTGAACTCGTCCTCATGAATGACGATTGCAAGGTCTTCGATCTGACGATAGACAACACCTCTCTGATGGACGGATATGAGAAAAAGTTAACAGATGCCTGCATCGAGATCGCAGGACGTTACGGAAAGAGGATAGAGAGCATAGAGATGAGAGATTCGAGAGGCACCAAGATCCTTCAGGTCCAAGATTACATTGCGGGGGCGGTATGGGCTCACATAGAATACAAAGAGGACACGGAAAACGATTGCCATTGCCGTTTTGGCATAATAGAGCATAAAATTAAGCAGATAATAAGAAAGTGAGAGCCCACGGCCTGAAAGGGTTTTTGACCCGCAGAGCAGGAAAGTCGCCACGTAATCGCAGCGACCCCTTTTCAGGACTTACTTTTGGACAAAATGATAAGTGATCATCATCAATAAAAATGTATCTGTGCTACGTCTGATAATTACGGCTCTTTACGGAACTCGCCGGAATTGCAATTTCAGGATATGTCGTGCCACGGTCATTCGTCACCGCAAATCATTATTATCACATGCGGGTATTGACGAACGCCACGATGATGATCGTTGTTGAGCTGAACGTGATGACAGACGGGCGAGCTGAGTGGCCTTTTGTTCTTTATGCTTTTTTACGGGACCGCATCTTTGGGAAAGGTTTTAGATTCGTACCGTTATTGGCGTTGCATGCTGCCTGTTCTGCAGATCGCGCTGGACCTTATGCATCTTAAGAGAAGCGTCGAGATAGCGCGCGAGTCCGTCGCCGGAGGCGTCGATTGGATCGAGATCGGAACGCCGCTGCTGAAGAGCGAGGGCGCTGAAGCCATACGCACAATGCGCCGGGAGTTCCCTGATGTTAAGATAGTTGCCGATACGAAGACAATGGACACCGGCTCGTTCGAGGCGGAGATCGCCGCGAAGGCGGGTGCTGATATAATTACCGTAATGGGACTGGCTGACGATTCCACCATATCCGAGGCTGTTTCCGCCGCCGGGAAGTACGGCGCCGCGATCATGGTCGATATGCTCAATGTGCGCGACGTTGAGGAACGTTCGAAGACTGTTGAAAGACTTGGCGCGTCATACATATGCCTTCATATGGGCATAGATCAGCAGATGCGCGGGGATGCCGCGCCCGTCGACGTTCTTAGGAACGTCGTATCATCGGTATCGATACCGGTGGCCGTCGCCGGCGGCATAACTTCTGAGACCGTCGGCGAATATGTGAAGGCGGGCGCGTCGGTCATCATCGCCGGCGGAGGGATAACGAAAGCCGAGAACATAACCGACGCGACTAAGAAGATGAAGAAGGCGATGGCCGGTTCAAAGGTCAGCGCAGGCATTTCCAAACGTTACGGCGTTACGGAAATATACGAGGCGTTCTCACGCGTATCAACACCCAATATTTCGGACGCATATCATAAGCGCGGTGTTATCAGGGGATTGACACCGCATCTCGCCCCGGGACAGCGCATGATAGGCAAAACGTTCACCGTACAGACGGCGGACGGCGACTGGGCGAAGCCCGTCGAAGCGATAGACCGTGCCAACGAGGGCGACATCATCGTGATATCCGCGGGCGGGGGGCCGACGGCGGTCTGGGGCGGCCTTGCGACGCTGTCGGCGAAGGTCATGGGCCTCGGAGGCGTCGTCATCGACGGCGCCGTCCGTGATATCGATGAGATCGCAGAATTAAAATTCCCTGTGTTCGCGAAGCACGTGACACCGGACGCAGGCGAGCCGAAAGGGTACGGGGGCATCGGCATTGACGTCACAATATGTAACCAGACGGTCAGAACGGGCGACTGGATAATAGGCGATGCCAACGGTCTTATCGTCGTCCGCGGGGAGAACGCGGTCGAGGTCGCCAACAGATCGCTGAGCGTCGCAGAGAACGAGAATCGTATGCGCGAAGAGATCGGCAGAGGCTCAACGTTATCAAAGGTCGCCGAACTTGAAAAATGGGAATCTGAGAAAAAGTGATGTTCCGGCGGTCCTCCCGCCGTAATATGTTTACTCGTTCGCGTCAGCGACCCGGGGATTCTGAGCGATGTCCTTCGTCTCCTTCATCTCCGCGTCCATTATCTTGTCGAGCGTCGCTATCTGCTCCTTGAGCTCCGCCGCCTTCGGTATCGGGCCGAGTATGTCATCGGGATCGCCGATGTTCGCTTTCACGTCGCTTATCTCGGATATCCCTCTCTCCGGTATTGTCGATGCGGCTCCCATGTACTGAGAAACGCCTTCCACCAGTTTCGTCAGTTCGATGGGGAAGAAGAACTTCGTCGATTCACCTTCGCCGACGCTCTTCAGCGTTTCCATCGAAAGGACGGCCATCGCCTTGGAGTCGAGCGTTGCAGCACCGACCGACATTATGCGGAGCCTCTGCGCGTCGCCCTGTCCTTCCAGTATCACCGCCAGTCTTTTGCCTTCGGCCTCAAGTATCATCGACTGCCTGAGACCTTCCGCTTCGAGAATCCTTGATTTCTTTTTACCTTCGGCCTCAAGTATCGCCGCGCGTTTCATACCGTCCGCCTGAAGTATGGCGGCACGTCTCTTTCTCTCCGATGACGTCTGCTCTTCCATGGCCTCCTTGACCTTCCTTGCCGGATCGAGCTCACGTATCTCTACGTTCTCAACTTTCACACCCCACTTGTCGGTGTTCTGGTCGAGTATGTCGCGGAGCTGAAGGTTTATTCTCTCTCTGTTCGAAAGTATGTCATCAAGTTCCATCTCGCCTATCACCGACCTCAGCGTCGTCTGCGCTAAATAAACGGTAGCCATCCTGTAATCCGTGACCTCGAAGAAAGCGTTCTTCGGGTCCGTCACTTTAATGTATATTATAGCGTCGACGTTCACAGGCGAGTTGTCTTTCGTTATCACTTCCTGACTTGGAACGTCAAGCACCTGCGTACGCAGATCTAATTTCCTTACCTCGTTTATGAACGGGCATACGAAGTTGAGACCCTGGTTCAGCACTCTTATGTACTTACCGAGGCGCATGTATATCGCCTGCTCGTAAGGCCGTATTATCTTTACCCCGCTGACCATGGCGACGAGCACTCCGGCTATCGCCACGAACACGAGGACAAGGATCCATGTATCAATTTCTAACATCTTTTTCACCCCTTTCTCATTTTTTTACTGTTTCCGTTCGACCGTTACGTGAACTCCCTGACTTTTTATGACGACAACTTCGGTACCGTCGTCTATCGGCTCATCGGATGTGGCGCTCCAGACGTCCGAGCCTATCTTGACCTTTCCTTTTATGCTGTCCGGCTCTGTCCTTACCGTCACTACGCCTTCTCTGCCCACCAGTGATTCCGCGACGGTCGTAGTAGGAGGCTCCGGTCTCGCAAGCACCTGATACATCTTCACCGTACCGAACGTGACCGGTATCGCCACTACCAGCGCTATTATCGGCGACCAGACGCTGAAGAGCAGATCCGGATACACGTAACCGATTATACCGAGTATCACCAGCACCGTCCCGGGTATGATCATGAACACCCCCGGCGAGAACGCCTCTATCATTATCAGTATCGCGCCGATCACAATGAACAATATCGCCAATGTCTGTTCAACTTCCATTTCTTATGCCTCCGTCCTTCCGGCCATCGCGTTCAGCCGTCTTATCCTTTCCTCAACGGGCGGGTGCGTGCTGAATATGCGCGACGTCCCCTTCTTGCGCCCGCTTAACGGGTTCGCGATCCACATATGCGCGCTCGACGGGTTCTCGTTCTCCATCGGTCTTCTTATGTTACCCGATTCAAGCTTGTCAAGCGCGCTCGCCAGCGATAACGGATCGCTGATGATCCGGGCGCCGGACTCGTCCGCCTTGTACTCCCTGCTGCGCGAGATGCTTAACTGAATAAGCATCGCCGCGATCGGTATCGTGAGATATGCGAGGAACATTATGACCATCGTTCCGGCGTCCCTGTTCCTTAACGAACCGAACAACGCGAATCTTGCCAATATCGATATGGCGCCGGCGATCATCGCCGCCACCGACATCACGAGAATGTCACGATTCTTCACGTGCGCCATCTCGTGCGCCATGACGCCTCTTAACTCTTTGTCGTCGAGAAGGTCAAGAAGACCTGTTGTCGCGACCACGGCGGCGCTCTTCGGCCCGCGCCCTGTTGCAAATGCATTCGGCGTCGGGTTGTTCGTTATACCAACTTCAGGCATAGGAAGTCCGGCGCTCACCGCGATGCCTTCGACGATACCGTAAAGGCGCGGATTGTCCTCTCTCTTTATCAGTTTGACCTTATGCGCCTTCAGCACTATCTTCTTTGAGAAGATGAATGAGAAAAGATTGATCAGCGTCGCCAGTACGAGGAACACCAGCATGACCAGCATCATGCTGTCCGTGCTCCCGTCATATATGAAATAGCTCAGCACGGCGCCTATGCCAACGAACAGTAACGTTAGCATCAGGAACAGCGCCGCGGTTCTTACGATATACCCCATCTCCTGTTTCTCCTTTTACACTTAATTAAAGCTATTGCGTCGCTGTATTTAGAATTGACCCGTATACCTCACGTATCCGGCGCGGTCACGGTCGCCTGCCGGTCACTATTATCAGATGTCAAAACTTATCTCGGTGCCCGCGTAAAATTCTTTGACGGCGTCCATACCCAACTTTTCCCTCAGGTACGTTCTCTGCGTCTGCCCTGTGCAGTGATTAAGATACAGTTCGGGAGGTCCGCTGTCCGCGAACGTGTCCGCGACCGCGTGAACTTCGGTGCGTTTCATCTTCACCATGTGCAGACCGCCGATGACGGCTGCCACTTTTTTCCCCGTTCTCTCTTTGATGAACGACATCACGTTTGAAATACCGTTATGACAGCATCCGCATATGAGGACCGGGCCTTTCTTCGTCATCAGCACAAGGGAGTTCTCTTCGGTCTGCGCCTCCGGCGCCGCGCCCGCCGGCGGAGCCTCTGCGGGGACGCTGCCTGTCACGAATAAGTTATCGCTAAGCTGCGCCCATTCGCTGATCACGCCGATATTCATCTTTCCGGACATGCCGTCCGGTATCTCTTCCTTCCCCATCTGTATACCGAGAACGCGCTTCCTCATGTCTATGCGCGACGGTGCGACGACGTTCACGGCGGCGTCCCTTCTTTCCAGGAATGCCGCAAGTCCGCCTATATGCGGCCTGTGCATATGCGATATCACAACGCGGTCTATCGTGTTCACGTCGATGTTCAGATGGTCCATGTTATGCATCAGGTAGTTACCGCGCATGCCCGTATCGAAAAGCGTGCGCTCGCCGTCAGTATCTATGAGGATCGATATCCCGCGGGCGCCTATCAGCGCCGTCCTTACCAGCGAGCCTTCGTCGTAGACGCTGAGCACCTTCGCTTTCATAGCGCATCATGGACGAGCGCATGTAAAACCTTATCCGTCATCTTCGTTGCCTTGTGCTCACAAGCTCTTCGAATAACGATACGTATGCATCTACGGACCTAGATATGGAATACGAAACGGCCGTCGTTCTTGCGTTAACTCCTATCGACGGATCGGCGGAAAGACATTTCTTTATCGCTTCGGCGCAGCCTTCCGGCGACGCGTCGAACATAAACCCGTTCTCCCCGTCCACGATGAAATCGACGAATGCTCTTCCGTGCGGGCATGCGACCGGAAGGCCGCAGGCCATAGCGTCCATTATCGCGAGGCATTGCGCCTCATATATCGACGACGACACGGCGGCGTCCGCCGCCGCGTAATGTAACGGTAACTCGGCGTCACTTACGAACCCGGTGAATATTATTCGTTCCGTGAGCCCGAGATCGGCGGTCAGGGCTTTCAGCTCCGCCTCCGAGGCGCCTTTGCCCACTATCATAAGAACAACGTCTTCGCTCAGCATCGTCATCGCCTTTATCAGAACGTCCAGACATTTTTCGGGACAGAGACGGCCGACGTGTATCAACACCTTTTTTTCAGCGATGCCGTATCTTTCGCGTATAACGCTTCCGTCGATCCCGGGTCTCATCGTTCCCGTATCAATGCCTGTGGGTATCACACGCACGTTCGCCTTCACGTTATTCTCTTTAAGTTCTTTGGCTATCGACGGCGTCTGCGCCACCGTGACGTCCGCCCTTTTGAAAAGACGGCGGAAGTATGACCATCCGACCTTCAGCGAGAATTCAGGGTCGAAGGGCGAATATTCGCCTATGAAATCCCAGACCGGCGTGTGGAACGTAATGACAACGGGAACATCGAGAAGTTTTCCGCATGCTATGCCGCGAACCGCCATGAACGCAAATCCGTGAACGTTGATGACATCGACGCCCATCTCCTTAAGACGGAATATGCTGTCCGACGGGAATATCGGCAAATAATATCCTTCGAACGTCCCGAAGCTCTTCGCGGGTATGTAATGAACGCCTTCTACCCTGTTCCCCTTCCCGGGATCGGGAGCTATCAGAATAACATCATGACCGCGTTCCTCAAGACCTTTCCGTAAGGTGTCGATGGCCGCCACGACCCCGTCCCTCACCGGATGGTGCGAATCGACCATCATCGCTATTTTCATTGACGCTCCCGTTACCGACAACGTCCGCGTCCGGATTAATGCTTTTCTGTGCTCACCGGCGGAACATCCTCTCCGGTGTGTCATGGCATATCTTCCATGCCGTCTCCGAGGACATCCCGCCCGATGAGAGCAACGCATTCACCCTTTTCGGCACGGTGGTTATCGACATCACCGCGCCGGGCCTCGCATTATCGTCTATGTAATCGGTCTCAAGCATGAAGCGATCGCCTTTGCCGAGGGCCTCACGCACCGCATTCCTCGATGCGGGTATCGACGGGAATATTCCGTAAGTCTCGTCATCGCGCACCAGCGGCGGTGAGAAATGCTTTATCACCATCCCGGGGTCTAACGATGCGGACCTCGCCATTTCTGACAGCTCTTTCATGAGCTCGGGCGACCCGGACTCGCTGTGTATTATCACCGGGCATCCGTTCTCCGCCGCAAGTTCCATACCGTATACGAGTATACGATCGGACGCCTCTTTTATTTCCGCCGGAACGTCGAAATGCGGTCTTCCGATCTCGCCGAGCGCGTCCGCTTTGCCGGACGCGACGAGACCGGCGGCGGTACGCATGCCGTCTTTCATTATCTTCTCCGCCTTTTCAATGCCGAACCGTTCCGCAAGCGGTAACAGGAGAACAGGATACGGACCGACGGCAACGTTGACGTGAACGCCGGTCATCTCCCTCGCACGTTCGGCCATTGATAACGTTACGTTATACGATCTGAGGAAGCTGTCCGCGTCGGATATTTCTATCTCTTCGTAAGGTAACGTAACTAACGTTATACCTGTGCCTCCGGCCGCTTCGAACTCCTTCAGCGCATCAATGTTACGTCCGCTCGGGCTGAGATGCACGTGGTTGTCGTATATCGGTACCTTTTCCGTCACATCCCAAAGAATACGGACAATGTAATTATATGTTGTTCGGCGCTACTCGTTCCGATGGATCAGAACTCCAGGTTCCTGCTCAAAGCGTTCCGCAGATATTACAAGGCGAACGCACCGGTACTTCCTGAACGATTCGGCAGAAGAGAATTCGGATTCATGTTCTTCGACAGGACGTTCGTGCAGCGGCACCTCGGTTTCACCAAAGCCGACGATGTCCGCAGATTCCTGATAGCGCAGGTGCCTTCGCATTGTTATTACTCGACCGCGTATTACAGAGACCCGGCGGCGCCGACGATGGACGAGAAGATGTGGCTGGGCGCCGATCTGATATTCGATCTTGACGCCGATCATCTGAAAGGCGCCGATAAGATGACGTACGCCGAGATGCTTGAACAGATCAAGAAGGAGATGATCAATCTCGTCGATTCGTTCATATGCGGCGATCTGGGGTTCAAAGAGGAGGAAGTGAACATCGTCTTTTCCGGCGGACGGGGATATCACGCTCACGTATCGTCGCCGAAGGTGCTGACGCTCGGTTCGCCGGAAAGAAGGGAGATAGTCGATTACGTTACGTCAAAAGGCCTTGACATGAACTGGACGTTCCCGGAAAAAGGTACCGTCACGTCGGCGGTGAACCTCGGCGGCCGGAAGCTTACCAACGTCACGCTGGACCGCCTGATACCGAAGGCGGACTCCGGCGGGTGGAGGCTGAGGCTGAGGGACGGCCTTGCGGCCGTGGCGGACGACCTGATGGCAATGGACGCAAAGGAACTGAAAAAGAAGTACCCGAGCATAGGGAAGACCGCTGATAAGACGATCGCAAAGGTAAAGGACGACGTGGCGTCGTCCGTGAACGCGATGTTCGAACGCAACACCATGGCGACGCTGACGAAAAAGAGTCAGGAAATTCTTATGAGGATAATGTCGGAGGACGTCGTCGTTTCGTTATCGGGGGAAGTGGACGAGCCCGTGACGGCCGATATAAAACGATTGATACGGCTTCCCGGTTCCGTGCACGGGAAGAGCGGCCTGCGCGTGACGCCGCTCTCGCGCAACGGGCTTGATGATTTCGATCCGCTGGAGGACGCCGTTCCCAAAGAGTACTCATCCGACGCCGTAAAAATAACGATGAAACGTGACACAGAAATAACAATGCTCGGTGAACGGATGTTACTGAAAGGCGAGACGGAAGTGCCGGAATACGCGGCCGTTTTTCTTATTGGCCGTAAGCTCGCGGATCACGGTCACGGCATTGTTAACGAGTGAAACAGCAGCACGTATGCTTTTCAACGATTTTCATTCCTTTTTCCCTGGCCCACGCCACCGTATCACGGGAAGGGTTAGCTATACTTTTTATACCAGAATCTATACACCTTATCTCAAGGCCGCGATGGAAACGCGGGCGCATGCAGCCCAGCGTCACTTCGAATCCCATCCCTTTAAGCATCCTCGCGGCCTCAACTATCGTATCCTCCGTTATTAACGAATTCTCCGTTATGGTGCCCTTCACGGGCACCAGCGCAAGCAGCGTGATCTCATTCAGCCCCTTGTCCCTGACAAGTTCCGCCGACGCCAGAAGGTCGTATGTACCGAAACCGGCAGTCAGATGCGGCACCGGTCTGCCGCCCGCGCTGACGATTATGTCGATCATTTCCGAGTATGCGTCCGGTGAGACATCAAGGTGCAGCACCTCTTTTATGATGACGGGGTCCTGATGCACATCTACCGAGAATTCCCTTACACCCGCGGATACGAGACGTTCCGCGTCATCCTCGTTCAGAAAACCGGTGTGAACGTTGACCTTCAGTCCGCTGCGGACCGCGCGCTCAATGTCATCGATGACGTTCATGACGGGGACGCTTCCCCTTTTATCACATCCCCCGCTCACAAGCATGCCGTGACCGCCTGACGATATTATATCGTCTACCGCCGCGGACATGGCGGACCCGCAGGAAACATCTTTCATATGTCTGAGGTGCGCGCCTTTGCAATGCTCGCACATTTGGTCGCATCCCGTTCCCGTGACGGAGAGCGACGGGAACGGCCTTCCCGGCAAATATATTGTTAACGTCTCGCTATCAAAGCTCATTTAGGCACAGAATGACCAAAAGCTTTATTCAATAGATATAATTCTTCGTCTCGGTAGTTGCAATGAAGGGTTT
>JGI24702J35022_10002429_pt1 | contig 11372 bp, 11 predicted proteins | sample TergutTh196P4_FD_35022 | JGI IMG/M metagenome (IMG submission 35022)
AACTCATGAGGATATCCTTGATTAAAGGCTTCCTCGAAGATGGTGAACGACCAACCCTTGCTGCTTCCCGCCTTTTCACTGGCGTAATCGTAACCATCGACACTGTATGTAAGGGATGCGTTGCCTTTGAACAGATCGGCATAGATAACGCCTTTGTCGCCGTAGATCTCAATATGGTCGTCCATACCGCCATGACGCGCCCAACTATCTTCGGCTAACGCTGTCACCCCGTTTTCAAATTCGAGGATTGTCAAGGTGTTATCGTCGCAGTCGGTTTTGTGCATTACAGTCTTCATATCGGCGTAAACAGTTTTGACGGGGTTGTTTTTGTTCATCCAGCGAAACCATGCCAAGGCATGGCAGCCCATGTCCATCATCACACCACCTCCGGCAAGTTCTTTATTATAAAACCAGGCGCTATGAGGGCCGGAATGTTTTTCCGCCTGCTTGAGCAGGTAGACATTACCCACCGCTCCATGTTCGACCAATGCCCTGGCACGCTCATACTTAGGAGCAAAGCAGAGTTCTTCGGCGTACATCAGCAGGACACCTTTCTTTTTACAGATATCGATCATCTCGTCCGCCTCTTCCAATGTAAGGGCTAACGGCTTTTCTACGATAACGTGCTTGTTGGCCATTGCAGCTTTGATACAAGCATCGTGATGCAGGTAGTTGGGAATACCGACATCAATGACTTCTGCTCCCGACTCGGCTAAGAGTCTGTCTAAGTTATCATACCATTGGGGTATCCCATGTATCTGCGCAAAGATTTTGGCCTCTGATTCATTAAGGCCCAACACAGCAACGACTTCCGCTTCAGGGACAAATCGCGCATAACTTTCCATGTGAATGTTAGCGATAAAACCGGCGCCTAAAATGGCTACTTTTGTTCTTTCCATGATAAATCTATATGAATTTGTTAATGAATAATAGTCTATTTACTTACAAAAATAATACTTTTTTTAAAAAGCAAAAAATAATTGCCTGCACATCAGTAAAAAAATCAATGTAAGGGCGGAAAATAACATCCATGTGCGTTTCGAACGAAAATAACAAAGGAACAGGCCTAAGATCGTATAGGCGCACAACAGGGTTATCAGGTCGAAACGCACGGCAAGGGTAGCCCACGGAATTGAGCTGAACAGGTTGATTACGCCCATCATGCCCTTAATCAACACCTCTATCATCCATTGCAACATCCCGATACCGGGTATTCCGGCAGGTAATATCATCCATAATAACGTGGATGGGATTAATACGGTTGCCACTAACGATACCAATAAATTCGTAAACAGGAATACAGTCGAAGCGCCTCCGAAATAGAAACAACCCAAAAACACCGTTCCGATTTGAGCCGCCGTCGTGACGGTCACGATTCCCCAAAGTGTTTTCGTGATCGGGTTGCGAAGTTCAATTACCTGATAAAAACGGGGTTGCAGGTAAAGAATAAAGAAGACTGCAGTAAAACTCAACTGAAATCCGATATCAAATAAAGAAAGCGGATGATAAACCAGCATGCAAAAGGCGGCGGCAGCTAATGTATTATAGCGTTCGGGACGACGATTCAACACCTGCCCTGTCAGAAAAACGGTAATCATCAGGGCGGCTCTGACAGATGGGTTTGAAAGTCCGGCAATAAAGGCATACGACCATACCAATGACATTGTTAACAGGTATTTTATCCAATGGAATAATGGACGTCGGGGAAAAGATGAAAACAACAAAGCTAAGAATCCACTGACAATGGCTACATGAAAGCCACTGACCGAAATGATGTGCGCCACCCCGGTAGCCGAAAACCGGCTTCGTGTTTCGCGATTCAATGCCTTCCTGTAATTTACAGTCAACGTAGCTAATACNGCTTTATCTTCATCCGGTACTTGCAGTCCGTCCAACTTCGCCACCATCNCTTCCTGCGTTTCTTTTGCTTTATCAAACAGCCACGAGGAAGAAGCAGGCATCNACATCCTTTTTTCGGCAAGCGAAGTCGATTGAATCGACAAAAACAGCAGGAAACAGGCAAGCAATACACCCCAAACCCAGCGATATCGATACAAATCATCGGGTTGCTGTTTGGCGAAAAATACAGCTACAACAACGACCACAGCTACTCCGGGCAGCAGCAACCATGAACCCTGTTGAAGCGGAAAACAAACCTGTAACACAATACCTGTTATCCACCAAAAAAGCGGCCTCATAAAAGGTCGCTTCTGTATTTCTTCCAACATTTCTTAAATTGTTAACGATTTATATTACAGCGATTTAAGTTTCCTGATCGTCTGTATCGGGTCCGCCGAATTAAACACAAAACTTCCGGCAACCAATACATCGGCGCCGGCCGTAAACAACCGGCGGGCTGTATCCATATTGACCCCTCCATCAATTTCGATTAATGTCCGCAGGCCTTTCTCCTCAATTATTTGCCTTAACCGCGCAGTTTTTTCTATCGAATTTTCAATAAACGCCTGCGCGCCATAACCAGGATTGACCGACATCAACAAAACCATATCCAAATCACAAAGAATGTCTTCAAGCAGGGCAACGGGAGTGTGGGGATTCAATGTGACCGCAGCTTTCATGCCCGTATCTTTTATTGCCGCCACCGTACGATGAAGATGCACACACGCCTCATAATGAACATTCATCATATAAGCGCCCGTAGCGGCAACTTCGCGAATAAACTTCTGAGGCTCGACAATCATCAGATGCACATCCAATGGCTTGGTTGACACATCTTTCAACATATCCAACACCGAAAAACCAAATGATATATTCGGGACAAACACTCCATCCATGATATCCAAATGCAACCAGTCGGCTTCACTCCGGTTTATCATCTCAACGTCGCGTTGCAGGTTCATGAAATCGGCCGCCAATAAAGACGGAGCAATCATTCGTTTCATACGGAATAGTTTTCAGTTTTCAGTTTTCAGTTCTCAGTTTTCAGGGGTAGTCATATTGCTTTTCAAAAAAATCTCTCACTGACAACTGATACCAGACAACTTAATTTAGTTGATAATCAATGACCCAAGACTGAGTTCCAATTTCGGTTCAAATTGATATACGCGAGCAAATTGACGAATAAAGTCTAATGTACTTTCACTTGGGCCAAGCATGATAGTTCTCATGTTGGTAATTGCGTTTTTTTGTTCTTTACTTGAGTTGTAATGCGTAAAATTTCTATTCATAGGCTTTCTATTCAAAGATTCTACAAATAGAACGGAGTAAGCAGTTTTTTATTGCATATCAATTGCAATTTTTTTAAGAACCTGAACAAGTCCTTATTCTTACGGTCTTACGGTCTTACCATATTACGGTCTTCTCTTAAGCAATCGCAAGCTCCATCCTGTTTTCTTCCGCCATCCGGCGCATATTCAGTATGGCATAGCGCATCCGGCCAAGTGCAGTATTGATACTTACACCCGTCACTTCGGCAATTTCCTTGAAGCTCATGTCCTTATAATAACGCATCTCAAGCACTTCGCGCTGGTTTTCCGGCAGATGCCTGATTAATTTTCTCACATCAGCAAACACCTGGCTCTGAACCATGTGATCTTCAACCGTACCGTCGCACAACCTGATATCATTGAACAAATCCATATCAACCTCATCGTTCGAAATCGTGTTCTCATTACGTTCCTGGCGGAAATTGTCAATAATCAGATTATGTGCGATACGCATAATCCACGCTTTAAACTTACCGTTTTCGGTATAGCGACCTTGCTTAATCGTTACGATCGCTTTCATAAATGTCTCTTGAAAAACATCATCNGTCAAATCCCTGTCGCGTACAATATAATANATGTACGAATGAACGCTACTCTTATAGCGGTTCAACAAGACATCAAATGCNGGATTATTACCTTTNGCATAGAGAGCGACCAACTCATCATCGGCCATCGTCTTCAANTCTTTCATTACTTCTCAATTTTAAAGTTCGGAGTAATGTGTATGCTATAGGCAATCAGGTTTTAATTTGTAAATAATATTCATTAAATCAGTGCAAAGGAAAGCATCTTTTGGCAAACCACCAACTATTTGAATCAAAAAAAATCATAATCCCGCGATTATTGTACAAAACAAGGCATTTTCAGGACAAAATCAAATGTTGTCCCTTAATCAAGTAAAGATTTAACCCCGGATTTTAATTTTTTTTCCCCAAAAAACGTTAAAAAAAACTTTGTTCGGATTTTTTTGCTACTTTTGTATAGAATTTGGTGTAAGATGACCGAAGATCAGGAAAAATTGTTAGCTGTATTTGATGTTAGATTGCATGACCTCTTGGCTTTATGTGATGAACAGAAAGGGAAAATTGAGTGTTTGACGCGGCAAATCAAGACATACGAAGACTCCATACTGCAAGCAGAACGGAAGATCAAGGTTTTAAACACTAAATACGCGGACTTGCTGACTGCACATGTTGTGTCTTTGGATGATGGAGGGACAAAAAATGCGCGGATGCGGTTGTTTAAGTTAGTGCGGGAAGTTGAAAAGTGCATTGCACTATTAAACGGATAGCTGTGAAAAATGATGTGTTTGAAATAAAATTGGAAGTTGCCGGCAGACCATACCCTGTCACGATAAAACGAGGAGACGAACAGGAAGAATTTCTGTTTCGACAGGCTGGAAAGCGTGTTCAGCAGTATGTGATGCAATACAGGCAGTTTTTTGCCAAGTCAGTAGAAGACAGGGATTTATTGGCAATGACCGCCATTCAGTTAGCACTGGAGGTGGTTGTTTTGGAAGAGAAAAACGATACGAAACCATTCACGCAAAAAATTAAACAGCTAACAGAAACAATGGAGGATTATTTACAGGTCAAGTAATTCCTGCCCATTGCGAAAGGTGAAAATTCTACGCACTACTTTGTATGGGAATCCATACAGGGATAGTGCTTTTTATATATACATTAATTAAACGTTATTTGACTATGGAAATATTTTTAATTGCAATAGGGACTTTTGCCATAGGGGCATTACTGGCGGTTCTTTTTATGATTTATTTTGGAAATTCCCGCTATAACCGTGTACTGAAAGAAGCCGAAAATGAGGCTGAAGTAATCAAAAAGAACAAAATGCTGGAGGCCAAAGAAAAGTATCTGCACCTGAAATCCGAATGGGAACAGCAGGCGGCAGCACGTAATGCAAAGATCCAGGCGGCAGAGACGAAACAGAAACAACGTGAAATAGCATTCGGGCAACGTCATGAGGAAATGCAACGCAAAATGACGGAGATTGAACTCGTCAAGGAAAATCTGAATAATCAACTTGTGCTGATCGAAAAGAAAAAACATGACCTGGAAAAATTACATAACCAGGAGATTGTCCATTTAGAAACCATTTCAGGCCTTTCTGCCGAAGAAGCCCGAAGCCGGTTGATCGAATCACTCAAAGATGAAGCCAAGACAGAAGCCGCCTCTTACGTCAATGAGATTATGGAAGAAGCGAAGATGGCAGCCAACAAGGAGGCTAAAAAGATCGTTGTCAAATCAATTCAGCGCATAGCCGCCGAGACGGCTATCGAAAATTCAGTTACGGTATTTCATATTGATTCGGACGAGATCAAAGGCCGTATCATCGGTCGTGAAGGACGGAATATCCGCGCCTTGGAAGCTGCTACCGGCATCGAAATTATTGTAGACGATACCCCGGAGGCTATTATCCTTTCCGGTTTTGATCCGGTACGCCGCGAAGTAGCACGTTTGGCTTTGCATCAATTGGTGCAAGACGGACGCATCCATCCTGCACGCATCGAAGAGGTCGTAACGAAAGTTCGCAAACAAGTGGAAGATGAGGTGGTCGAAACAGGTAAACGTACGACTATTGATATGGGTATCCACGGATTGCATCCTGAACTTGTCCGGATGATCGGCAAGATGAAATANCGTTCGTCTTACGGGCAAAACTTATTGCAACATGCACGTGAAACAGCTAATCTCTGTGCAGTGATGGCNTCGGAGTTGGGGTTGAATCCGAAAAAAGCCCGNCGNGCGGGTNTACTGCACGANATAGGTAAAGTGCCTGATGATGAGCCTGAAATGCCACATGCCATCTTAGGCATGAAGTTGTGTGAAAAATACAAGGAAAAGCCCGATATTTGTAATATGGTTGGCGCTCATCATGACGAGGTGGAAATGCAGAGTTTATTGGCTCCGATTGTACAGGTTTGTGATGCGATATCCGGCGCACGTCCCGGCGCACGTCGCGAGATAGTCGAAGCGTATATCAAGCGCCTTAACGATTTGGAACAATTAGCGATGACGTATCCGGGCGTGGTGAAAACGTATGCCATCCAGGCCGGTCGCGAATTACGCGTGATCGTTGGTGCCGACAAGATTGATGACAAAGACACGGAAAGTCTGTCGAACGAGATTGCCAAAAAGATTCACGACGAAATGACCTATCCCGGACAAGTAAAAATCACCGTTATTCGCGAATTAAGGGCAGTCAGCTATGCGAAGTAGTACATGTAGAGACGGGGCATGCTCCGTCTCTACATGGCTAAAATCTTATCAAACCTGCTGTTGAGGTCTTTCAACTCTTCCAACGACTTCGAACTGCCCTGTTCGGTTGTCAGCCATCCGCCTGTATATTCGTTGCGAATCTGTAACATCACTTCTTGCCAGCGGACATTGCCTTCGGTCAACGGCACATTAAAACCGGCATTTCGTCCTTGTTTGTCTCCAAGCTGTTTGCTGTATTCCTTGATATGAATACGTCCGATACGGTAACCAAGGATTTTAATCCATTGTTCAGGCCAGCCATACACCAAAATATTTCCGCAGTCGAAATAAAAACCTACCCAGGGGCTGTTAAACTGGTCGATGTAAGAACGCGCTTCTAATGGGCTTAACAGAAAATTGTTCCACACATTTTCGATGCAAATCTTCACTTTCAACTCCTGAGCTGCAGGTAACAGTTGCCTGATACATGCNGTNGACCGNCTCCAACACTCGTCGTANGTGACATTTTCATCCACCCTGCCGGGTACTAACAACACCGCATCCGTTCCATACGCTTTGGCATCTTCCATGGCAACAATCATTGCATCCATGCCTTGCTGGCGTATTTCTCTGTCAGGATGAGACAGCAATAAATTCCAATGCTTTGAATTACAGACACTCGATGCTTTTAAGCCGGTTGCCTGCATGGCATCCAATACTTCTTTGCGGTCCATGTGGCTGTTCGGTTCAATCCCCTCAAATCCTGCTGCCTTGATGGCTTTGCATTTATCAAGGACGGATCCTTCCAGCCCTACTGTTCCCCACATAATTGATTTCTTCAGTCCGGCTGATGATTGACCGACTTCCATCTTTGATGTGATCGAAGCCAGACTATCAAACGAAGCGACCGACAAAGCGCCGGCGGCTAAGATTGTGTTTTTTATAAAATTTCTTCGTTCCATAATTGTAAGATTTTATACTCTTGGCGGGGTACCGGCTATTGGAATTTCTTCTTTAAACCCGGGAATCGGGCCAAATTCATTGTTCTCGAATCTCAGATTTTGGTTGGAAGTCATTATTTCATCCCAGGTAACGAATTTACCACTGTATGCTGATTCGCGTCCCATGATAGCCATAAGTGTTCCTTGGGCTACAATCTCCGTCTCACTGACCTGCTTGCCTGTGCGAATGGCTGTGACTAAACGTACGTGTTCCTGTTCATACATATCAGGTACAGCCCAGGTCTGATCCGGATCATCCCGGCGCGGCCTTACATATTCCCATGCAACAGTACCGTCATAGTTGTATATCTTGCTGTTACTTACATTGACATAACCCTTTGTCCCATAGAGCATGGTAACAGTCTGACTATCACATCCGTCAATTTGACGTGAAGTGCAATGCGCGCGTATTCCATTGTCGTATACAAAGGTGATACTCATGTTGTCGTACATGTCGCCCGTCACACGACGTTGCCTGCCGCCGTTTGACTCCGCCCTCACGGGAAGTCTTTCGTTCATAAACCATTTCATCAGGTCTATTTCATGGATAAACTGCTCAACAACGAAATCGCCTGAAGTTCTACAGAAACTTGTCCAATTGCGAAGTACATATTCCATATCACTCCATCCGTTTTCACGTTGCCTGAACCACAGTGCATTGCCCATACGTGATACATGCGCAGAAATAATATCGCCGATAGCGCCGCCGGCCACCCGCCTGTATGTTTCGATTTTATCTCGGGCTGAACGGTAACACAATCCGTGCGCTACACATAATCCTTTCTGTTCGAATCTTTTACCGGCAACGATGATTTGCCTGACTCCTGTTGGATCCGTTGCACATGGTTTTTCCATAAAACAATGTTTCCCTTTTTCGCAGACATAGTCGAAATGTTCAGGCCGAAAGACAGGTGGGGAACAAAGCAGTACAACATCAACATCCGAGTCAATAACTTTTTTATACGCGTCGAAACCGAAGAAACATTGGTTATCGGCTAACGCTACTCCCTGATCTTTCAATGTCTGACGACATGCCAACATTTTGTCTTCAAAAACATCTCCTATTGCAGTGATTTGCAATCCATTACCTGCCGCCAAAAAATTGAGGGCAGCACCTGTGCCCCGTCCGCCACAACCGACCAATCCTGCTTTCAGGGGAATCCCGTCAGGAGCTTGTTTCATAATCTCCGGGACTTCCACTTCTTTTAATTTCTCTCCTCCGCCTGAAGTGCAACTTGTGATAATGACCGGAACAGCCATTGTCCCTAACACCCCTAAGGCAGATTCTTTGAGAAATCCTCTTCTGTTCACATTTAAAATTTCTTTCATTGGGATATTAATTATTAGTTCTACAATTATCAAACCATTTGCTGTAAGCGCCAAAGATAGGGTTATTTTGGTAATTATTGCATTTTTTTGTGCTTTTTTCGTTTTTCTTTCGTTATTTTCCAAAATTAACATTTTTTATGAATAAAAAAATTGGAGATATACGAATATTTCGTATATTTGCGCCAAAATAGTAAAACAACAACTTTTAATTTACTTCAATATGGTCAAATTAACGCATCAGGAAGAAGAGGTCATGCTTCTCGTATGGCAAAAAGGCGAAGGAACGATTCGTGAATATTTTGAAATCAAAAACGTACCCATGCCTTATACTACATTTGCATCTATTATCAGGAATTTGGAACGAAAACAGTTTATCAGGTTGCGTCGCATTGGGACAACAAATTTATGCATCCCCATAATTGACGAAAACGAATACAAAACAATATTCATGTCGGGTTTTATTCGTAATTACTTCCAAAATTCGTACAAGGAAATGGTATCCTTTTTTGTCAGGGAGGAAAAAATCTCTGCCGATGAATTGAAAGAGATACTTACCATCATCAAGAAAGACAAATAAACTACCGGTATTATGGAAATCCTTCACTACCTGCTAAAGGTAAACCTTTCGATTGCTGTGTTTTATGTTGTATACCGGATAGGCTACCGGAACGATACTTATTTCCAATTGCGTCGTTATTTATTATTATCCATGTTAATCATTTCGGTCGCCTGTCCGTTACTTGATATTTCGTATTGGGTTAACCGAAATCCTTCGTTAAATGAAACGGCAGTCGCTTATATTCAATATCTTCCCGAAGTTATTGCCTCTGCATATTTGCCGGAGGTTATAGTTACTTCACCGGAAGTAACCATCAATTCTTTTCCACTTGATTATTTCCTGGTAGGAATTTATGCTGTCCTTGCAGGATTATTGTTGCTTCGTTTTGCTTTACGATTGTATAAGATCATCGGATTCCGCCTTCGCTGCACTCCGATAGAAATAAGCAACCAAAAAGCCTATCTTATGTCAAATCAATCAAATCCATTCTCTTTTTTCAACTGGATATTTATCAATCCGACCCTATACAAACCTGTCGAGATACATGAAATAATGACTCACGAACTTGTCCATGTACAACAGTATCATTCCATCGATATCCTGTTGTCTGAATTGGCTTGTACTTTCTTCTGGTTTAATCCGTTTGTATGGATGCTCAAAAATGAAGTTTTTCGTAATCTTGAGTTTTTAGTCGACAATAAGGTTATCCGAAACGGTATTGATTCCCGAAGTTACCAACTTCATTTACTCCGTTTAGCCAACAATCAATCACCCTTTCTTATGGCCAATCAATTTAAAAAATCACCTTTAAAAGAAAGAATAATTATGCTTAACAAAAAACAAACTTCCAAAAACAAACTGATAGCATATACATTGCTATTACCGTTGGCTTTCATCTTTTTAGTAGCCAACAATGTCGGCGTTATCGCTGAAAACATTCCTGTCAGTCACGAAATCAAATCTGTGATTGATAAAGCCGCAGAGATGATCATGCCTGACGAAACCGTTCAGCCTCTTACTCAGCCATCTGTTGCAGTTACCAATCAAGCTCCTGTCCAACAAGACAAATTTATGTTGTCAGGAAGAATTGTGAATGAAAACAAAATCGGTCTGCAGGGTGTGAATATCGTCATTCAAGGGACAACTGCAGGAACCATAACCGATAAAGATGGTCAGTTCTCCTTAACCGTAAGTTCAGGCGACAAGCTTGTATGCTCTTACGTTGGCTTCAAGACATTCTTAATCACAGCAAATAACCGACAAACCAATGTTGGAACAATTATGCTGAGCAAAGAGGTGAAAAGTCTTGAAGAGCTTGTGGTAGTAGGATATGGCGCCAAGCCTTCGTCATCCCAAACGGCAGATACTGAAGAAATTTCGGCAAATTTGGTGTTTATCGCTGTTGAAGATATGCCTTCTTTTCCGGGAGGGGAGGCTGAACTTATGCGATTTTTGGGTTCCAACATTAAATATCCGGTAATAGCTCAAGAAAATGGGATACAGGGAAGTGTGGAGTGTTCATTTATCATAGGCCCGGACGGTGCGATTACTGACATAGTTGCGAAAGGAATTGACCCATCACTCGAAAGAGAAGCGATGCGTATAGTTGGTTTGATGCCTCGCTGGAATCCGGGCAAACAACGGGGCGTTCCCGTCCCGGTAGAATATTCACTGCCAATTACATTTAGATTGCAACAGTAACCGTTTTCAAAACCGCTGCATATCGCAGAGTTTTTTGTAATAGCCGTCCAAAGCGATTAACTCATCATGGTGCCCGCGTTCGACGATTTCGCCTTCGTTCATGACACAGATTTCGTCGGCATTGCGGATGGTCGACAGGCGGTGGGCTATTACAATCGTCGTTCTGTTTAACATCAGTCGTTCGAGCGCTTCCTGGACAAGTTTTTCCGATTCCGTATCGAGCGCCGATGTCGCTTCATCGAGAATAAGGATGGGGGGATTTTTGAGAATCGCCCGTGCGATGCTGATCCGCTGGCGCTGCCCGCCCGACAGTTTGCCGCCCCGGTCACCGATATTGGTA
>JGI24702J35022_10002430_pt1 | contig 11362 bp, 9 predicted proteins | sample TergutTh196P4_FD_35022 | JGI IMG/M metagenome (IMG submission 35022)
GTTTTAATCATTACACCCATAGTTACCGGAATGGTTTTTACCTATGCTTCACGATCTGCCCCCGCCATAAGGGCCTTTGCAAAAACCATGGGAGCCAATCGTTCCCAGACACAGTTCCTTCTTATCAGGGAAATGAGCGGCGAATTTTATTTCGCCGTTATTACAGCATTCAGCAGATCCATCAGCGAGGTGGGCGCCGTGATGATCGTGGGCGGAAACATCCAGCACAGAACCAGGACCATGACCACGGCCATTTCCCTGCTCCGCAGCACCGGGGACTTCGCCCAGGGCATCACCCTGGGAATTCTGCTTCTTGTCATAGCTTTTTTTCTCCAGTCCCTTTCAGACTTACTCCACAGGGGAGAAGTACCTGAGGAAAATTTTTGATATGGGATGTGATGAATGAAAGCTCCTGATGCCCCTCGCCAGGACAGGACTGCGGTTTCTCCGGCCCTGATTCTCACCGGAGTTGAAAAGAAGCTTGGAGATTTTTTTCTTTGTATTGATAAACTGGCTGTATCCGGCCCGGGGATTTACGGTCTTGTAGGCCCAAATGGTTCCGGCAAGTCAACCCTGGCCAAGATTATGGCGGGACTCATGGAAGCGGATCGCGGCAGGATCGACATTCAGGGACTTAACCCCGGGGATGTTACTCTTTTAGGCCGCAAGCCGTACATGATGAATGACACCGTTTATAATAATCTGATATATCCCTTAAGGCTGCGCAAAATAAAACCTGATCCGAATCTTGTTTCGGACTATCTTGATAAAATGAATTTGAAAGGACGCGAAAAACAGAAGGCCAGGCTTCTGTCTTCGGGGGAACAACAGAAACTGGCTTTTCTCAGGGCTCTTATTTTCAGACCCCGGTTTATTATTGCGGATGAGGCCATGACTGCCCTCGACATTGACAGTCTGGATCTTTTCGAAAAAACAATTCTGGAGGAACAGAAAAAAAATCCTCTTGTCTGGATCATAATCAGCCACCAGATGTCGCATGTCAAGCGTCTTGTGAACCATCTTTTTTTCATGTACCGGGGAAAGATTGAGGCTGAGGGAAGCATGGAAGATTTACCGGCCCTGTCGTCAAATCCACACTTCAGACAATACCTGCATGTTTACGGGGGAGTATAATGAAGCTCCTCAAGGTTGATACACTGGACGAAGCCAGGGAGAAACTTTGGAACCTGGTAAAACTTTGGACTCTGCAAACCGAAACGATCTCACCGGGCGAAGCTGTTAATTCGGCTCATATACTTGCAAAGGATCTTTATGTTTCTGCGGACATTCCGGGTTTCCGCCGTTCCACTGTGGACGGTTACGCTGTAGTCTCTGCTGATACCGCTGCTGCCGGCGAGGCCATCCCTGTTTTTCTGAAGCAGTCAGGGATCGTGTCCATGGGAAAGCCCGCAAATTTTTCAATTGTGAGAGGAGAGTGCGCCTATGTACCCACAGGCGGGATGCTTCCTGACGGTGCGGACGCGGTGGTGATGACAGAGTACTGTGAGAGCTCAGGGGGGAGCATTGCTGTTTACGAGGCAACCGCTCCCGGCAGGGGAATGGCTGAGGCGGGAGAAGATCTCCGGAAGGATGAGATGCTGCTCTGCCGGGGAACTCTGATCCGTCCACAGGAAGCCGGGGCTTTGGCTGCTGCCGGCCTTATGGAACTTTTGGTTTTTTCCCCGCTCAAGATCGCCATCATCTCAACAGGGGATGAACTGGTCCCGCCGGACAAGGAACCGGAGGCAGGTGAAATACGGGATATAAATACCTATGCCCTAAAAGCCCTTGCCCTGAAAAGGGGTTTTGCGGTGACTTCAACACAGGTTCTCCCCGATGATGAAGAACAGCTGGAAGCAGCTTTGAAAGGGGCAATTTTGTTAAACGATATAATTTTAATTTCCGGCGGAAGCTCCCAGGGAGAAAAAGACAGTACCGCTGCCGTTATAAACCGGTCGGCAAAGCCGGGCGTGTTTACCCACGGCCTTGCACTAAAACCGGGGAAGCCGGCAATTCTGGGCTGGGACGCAGAAAGCCGTACCATTCTTGCAGGACTCCCTGGTCATCCTGTTGCAGCCATGATGGTTTTTGAACTCCTCTTTGGCTGGCTTCATGATAAACTGTTTGCCAGGCCTTCCCCTTTTCTGCTTCCCGCTTTAATTTCCTGCAATGTCCCTGGCGCTCCGGGAAGAACCGTCTGTCTGCCCGTGATTCTCCATTGGGAAGAAGGTAACTATTCGGCAGAACCTGTATTTGGTAAATCAGGCATGATCACAACCCTGACCCGTTCTGATGGTTACATCATGATCGATTTAAACAGGGAAGGACTTAAAAAGGGTGAATCTGTGCTTGTTCATCTGTGGTAAGCCGGAGTGATCCGGCTGATGAGAATTTTTGACAAATTGAGATTACCGGGGGAAAAATGGCAAAACGCAATCTGTATCTGACCAATGTTCCTGTGGAGGAAGCCCTTACAGGATATTTTTCCGCACTGGAGGGGCTGCTGCTCCCCAGGTTTGAAGAAATCCCCGTTGTAGAAAGCCTGGATCGCGTTACGCGTCATGCAATTCATGCCCGCTGTTGTTCCCCGTTATTCAATGCCGCGGCAATGGACGGCATAGCAGTTAACGCCGCTTCCACGAAAGGCGCACGTGATTCGAATCCCCTTGTTCTGACGGAAGGCAGGGATTTTATCCCGATAGACACAGGCGATCCCATTCATCCTCCATTTGATGCGGTGATCATGGCGGAAGATGTAATTGAGATTGAAGATACCATTATTGACGATGAAGCATCCGGGCATCAGGACACCGGCATGAAAACCGTGGCTATCCTTGAAGCGGCTTCTGCATGGCAGCATATCAGGCCCATTGGAGAAGATATAGTCGCCGGGGAGATGATCCTGCCCGGCAGGCATAAAATAAGGCCCATCGATATTGGAGTTCTTCTTTCCGGAGGCATTACCGGTATTGAGGTTTATGCCAAACCCAGAGTGGCAATTATTCCCACTGGTACGGAAATTGTAGAGGCGTCGGAACTTGCCGGAAAGAACCTTTCAGGTGAAGACCTTAAAGGGGGAGAGATAATCGAATCCAACAGCCGGATGTTCGAAGCTCTGGTTAATCAGGCCGGCGGGGCTGGGCTGCGTTTTTCCCCCGTTCCGGATGATTATAGCCGGCTTAAAGATATAATCAGGAAAGCTCTGGAAGAGCATGAAATGGTTATTATCAATGCCGGTTCCAGTGCCGGTGCCGAAGACTTTACCGTTCATGTCTTAAGGGAACTTGGCGAGGTGATTGTACACGGAGTGGCAATGAAGCCCGGTAAACCGGTGATCCTTGCAAAGGTGAACAATAAACCTGTCATCGGTACGCCCGGCTACCCGGTTTCGGCATATCTTGCCTATGAAACTTTCGCAGCCCCGGTTTTGTCCAGACTGACCGGCCGCAGGGATATTGCTTCTCAAAAGGCGGAAGCGGTTCTGGCCAGGCGTCTTGTTTCGTCTCTTAAACACCGGGAGTATGTTCGGGTAAAGGTTGGTATGGTAGACGGCAGACTTGTTGCTTCTCCCCTGGCAAGGGGCGCCGGGGCAGCCATGTCCCTGGTTAGGGCGGACGGTTTCTGTGTGATTGACCAGAACAGCGAGGGCATTGAAGCCGGCGAAACCGTTCCAGTGGAACTTTACCGTTCTCCGGAAGAAATAGACCGGACCCTGGTTGTGGTGGGCAGCCATGATTTGGCCCTTGATATAATCGCGGATATGATGGCAAATCCTGAAAACAGTTCCGACTCCGCCTATCTTGCCAGTTCTCATGTGGGAAGCATGGCCGGCCTTATGGCCCTTTTACGGGGAGAATGCCATATTGCCCCAATCCATCTTCTTGATGAGGAAACCGGGGTCTACAATATATCGTGGTTAAAAAATATTTTTATTGGACGGAAAGTAAGCCTTATAAAAGGCCTGGGCCGGATCCAGGGAATCATTATCCCGAAGGATAATCCTATGGGAATTAAGTCCGTTGCTGATCTTTGCCGTTGTCGTTATATCAACCGCCAAAAGGGAGCCGGAACGCGGCTTTTCCTGGATTACCAGCTAAAAAAAGCCGGCATAGATCCTCTCGGCATTGATGGTTATAACCGTGAAGCTGCCACCCACATGGCTGTAGCCGCCGCGGTGCAGAGCGGTACCGCCGATGCCGGTATGGGAATAGCTTCCGCTGCCAGGGCAATGGATTTGGGTTTTATCCCCCTGGGGGAAGAAGAATACGATTTTGCTGTGCTTTCACATTTTTTAGAACTGAAAGAGATGAAATATTTTCTAGATATTCTAAAGAGCCCTGCCTTTCACCTCCGTCTTGAGGAACTTGGCGGCTATACCTGGGATAAAGCCGGTGAAATAAGCAAGATAGGGAATGAGGAGTAGGGACCGGGGAATGGGGGACAGGGGAATTGTTGAAAGGATAAGGATGTTCGCTGCAAAGGGGGCTGCCGGGGTTGAACTAAACGAGGCGCGGCTCATTGAAAACTCAGGTCTTGAAGGGGATTTTTATGCAAGGGGAGGGGACAGACAAATTTCCATTCTTCTTGCAGAAAGCCGCGGTTTGGCAGAACGCTGTAATTTAGCAGAAGGGCAGGAAGAGAAGGGGCTGTGTTCTTCACGGTTTAAGGAAAATATCCTCATTAGCGGAATGCCGCCTAACGTGCTGCGGACAGGTACTCATCTGGCGGCCGGCGGGGCGGTTTTGGAAATTTCCGGAGAAACCAAACATTGCCACGAGGAATGTGTTCTGTATAAAGCAGGGAAACGCTGCCGCCTTGCGGGCCTTAACCTCTTTGCAAGGATAGTAAAAAGCGGTGTTATACGAAATGGAGATGCTGTAAATATTGTCCAGTAATTCCGCTACAGGGCGGTTACTTCAATACCGTGCTCAACAAGCAGACCGGCGGTGATCCCGTTGCCGTCCATCAGGGTTCCGTTGAAATTTCCATCGCGAATTTTGCCATAGCCGCAGGAAGGGCTTTTGGATTTCAGGATGGCTTTTTTGCAGCCGTATTTTTTGCAGATGCTTAAAACCTCATTTGCGCCGCGCCGGAATGCTTCTGTCAAATCATCTCCCTCTTTTGTGAACACCCTTCCATTTTTGATCTCGGCAGGAGGTCTCGGCGTAGAAAGACCGCCGAGCTGCTCCGGACATACAATAATTGCCCGGCCCTGCATCACAAGTTCCGCAACGGATGCGTTCTCACTGTTTCTGCCCCTGTAATTGCAGTTAATGCCGGCAAGACAGGCGCTTACGATTATCTTTTCCATGCTTATTTTAACAATATGCCGGCCGGCTTTATTTTCCTTATTGCAAGGGAAAATGCAAAACTTCCAATGGCGGCAAGTATCATCACAGTAATAAATTTGATTAATGCACCCGCAGCCCAGTTTTTTAATAACAGGGAAACAGCTATTAATATTGGAGCGTGAAAGAAATACATTCCAAATGCATTTTCAGTCAGCAGTCCCGAAAAGGCATTGCCGGAATTTAACTTTTCCCTGAAAAATGCGGTGAGTCCGATTGAAAATCCTATGGCAGTAAACGATTCCCATAACGCGAATGCGAAACTTTGCCAGTTAAAGCCGCCGTTAAAATTAAAATTACCTTCAAGAGTTCCGCCGAATACCATGATGATGCCCCATAAAGGTATACCGATTACAAGCGACAGGATCATCCATTTGATATTTTCTCTTTCGGAGATACTATCCAAAAGATCGTTTTCACCTGCCATAATTCCAAAAACAAACAGCGTAATATACGAAGCAAAGTAGGAAAATTGCAGATTTAAAACAGCCGACCCTATTGGAAAGACCAGCCTTATTAAAAAAGCTGCAATTCCGGTTAATGCAATTACAACGATGATATTTTTGGTTTGTATTACAGATATTGTTTTTTGTTTTGGAATAAATTTTCTTATAACGATATAAAAAGTACAAAAAATCAATAGCGCCAGAGCGAACCAGAGGGGACCGGAAGAGGATAACCAGTCAAGACTCAAAAGATAATTTATATAATCATGCCAAATGGGATTATCGCTTTGCTGCCCCAAAATAAAATATGAAATGGAAGGATCAATGAAGAGCATATATATTAAAAGGGGCAGTCCGAGACGAAACAGCCTTTCCTTAAAAAACTTTAAGGAGCCATATTTGGAAAGAGACTTTGCCGCAAAAAAAGCGGAAATAAAAAAAAGGATGCCCATAAACCAGGCTTGCAAAAACGACTGCAGAAATCCGAATATTACCATTTCAAAAACATTTAACTTTTCCGGCGCCCCCTCAACATAGTACCAGCTGCCAAACCCGCTGTAAGTGACGGCTGAATGCATTGTAATAACAAGAATAATTACAAGGAAGCGTAAATTATCCAAATATGCCAAACGTGTTTGCGCCATTTTATAATACACCCTTAAAGAACAACATGCCTTATCTCTATAGGCGGGGTTGTTGATGAGTTAACGGTTTTTTAATATAAACATAATTTTTATTAATATCAATATAACGACTCATGATTCCGGTAATTGGGTAATATGTTTAAAATGATCAAAGGTCATGTCCGGACCTATAGCCAAGCTTACTGTGGTTACGCAGGGCGTAACAGAGTTTACGTGACAATTTGCCGTTTTTACAGTTATATTATTGATAGAGGGTACTATCATGGCTGAAGCTTTATCTTTTGATAAAGTCTGGACTGCTTTAATGGAAACCAGGGAGCAAATGAAAGAAACCGATCGTAAAATAGGAGAGCTTAGCAACCGTTTTGGCGAACTCGCGGAGCATTTGGTAGCCCCCAGCATTAAGGAAAAATTTAACGCCCTTAATTTTACTTTTGATCAAATGTCTCAGAATATACAAATTTCTGATAACTCCGGGCAAATTCTTGCGGAGATTGATATACTGCTTGAAAACGGCGATGTAGCTATTGCGGTGGAGGTAAAATCCAAGCCTCTGGAAAAGGATGTGGACAGGCATATTACCCGTATGGAAGTTCTGCGCCACAGGGCGGATCTGCGCAAGGATCCACGCAAATTCCGCGGGGCCATTGCCGGGGCTATAATGAATAAGGAAGTCCGGGATTATGCACAAAAGTGCGGCTTTTACGTAATAGAACAAACCGGAGATACGGTGAAGATAAGCATTCCGGAAGGCTTTACCCCAAGGGAATGGTAAAAAGCGGTGATCTAAAGGAACCCGAAGATAGTCATCATGGGATTATGGGAGCAGTAGTATCCCAGCCCCCATCCTCGCCTGACTTTGTCGAATCAAGTTTACCATCTGATCCCGTACCCGCGGTTGTCTCCCTTCTTTTACCAGGAAGGAGAAAACTGGTGCCGGCCACATATGCTGCATGACCACTATTGCCTAGTTCCATTCCTGAACTATTCTTTACCGCATTGCTGTTGCTGCCTTCGTTACTGCCAAAGATAGTTCCTCCGTCTTTAGTAAAAATTCCAGCCGCTCCCGAGCCGATTTGTACATACACCCCACCGCCATTCATCGATGCAGTATTGCCGGAAATAGTTCCTCCTATCATTATAAATTTACCAGCTACAACCGTGCCGCCAATAGCAAAAGCATCCACATACACCCCACCGCCCCTTGAGGCAGTATTGCCGGAGATAGTCCCGTCATTCATTGTAAATAAACCTGCTACAGCTACTCCGCCGCCGTTACTGGAACCGGCGCCTGTTGTGGTATTTGTATTTCCTGTAATAACAGAATTAGTTTGCATGAAGAGTTTTCCGTCTGGATTTACTCTGACAAGCGCGGTGTTATTGCTGCTGTGGCCCTTCAACGTAATATAATCTTCCAGGAAAAGGGTAACGCCTGATCCAATCGTAAACAAATAACCGTTACCGGAAAGAGTCACGATATATGGTCTTGAAAACATAAGACTGCCTTTCAGCCTTATGGTTAGGGGAGTATAACCGGTGTAAGTAAGGTTCTGCGGCCCAAGAGTTTCACTGGCATTTGCCTGAACAATATACTCTGTATCGCTAAACGCGTTATTGCTAAGCCATGTAAACTTTTCTGCAAGGGTTGCGCCGGGAACATCGGTAACCTTATTCCACTTGGCATAGAGTTTCATGTCAGAAGTAACAAGAGCAGAAAAATTATAAGGATTGATTAGCAGGTCCTCTTTATACCAGCCGACAAACTCATGTCCGCGCTTCGTTGGATCATCGGGCTTAAACGCTTTTTCACCCTCATACACAGGCTGAGTGCCTACGAAGCTTCCGTCATTACTTTCAAATTCAACATAACAACGGGGTGTGCCGTAGGCAATCCACTTGGCATAAAGGGTAATTCCAGCTGTAACCGGAGTTGAAAATATGTAAATGTCTTCGCATTCCTCATCAATAAACCAGTTTACAAACAGATCGTTGCCACGGGTAGGGTTTACAGGTTTTTTAACCGTACCGCCCTCTTTCACTTTCTGGTCTTTAACAGTACTGCCGCCGTCGCTTTCAAAAGTTATCGTATAACGTGTCCCCCCGCCATCAGCCTTCTCCCTTACCTCATCCAGGTTTCCCTCAAAAGGAATACAGCCCGCAAACAATACGACCATTATCACACCCGCAAATATTATTGTTTTCTTCATCTTTATTTCCCCCTAATAGTTCGTAGTTCGTAGTTTCGCCGCACTCTGATTTTCTACTTACTACTTACTTCTTCCTACTTAAACCTATACGTATACCCTATTGCCGCCTTGTGCATGATTCCGCTGAAGTTCGTCTTAATCGTATACGAGACATCAAGCATATTAAAAAGGTTTACCCCAACTACAGCAGAGGCGGCCCCAAAGTTTTTAGAGTAATTGCCCTCTACGTCAAAGGAGTACGATACCCGGAGAAACCCGCCCCCAAGACCCGCATATACGCCTATCTTCTCTGTAAACGGCCAGAAAAAAGCAAGGTGTCCGTATGGATAAAGCGAATAATATCCGGCGTCAAAGGAACCGCTCACTAGGCCAACGTCAAAGCCAAGATCAAGAAAACTATATTTAAAAGGCGCTATGGTTCCGCGTACTGTGGCTATCACATAGGGAACTGTAAACGATGAGCCAATAGAAGCCCCTATGGACCAGAACTTCGCAGGGTCCTTCTCGCGTTGGCTTCCTCCTCCGCCGATTATCACTGTCGTACCCGGAGTTCCAACTATGTACCCCTGGAAATCTACAGGCGTTTCCCCTAGAAAGGCCGTCCCAAAAAATTGGCTGTATATGGCGGGCACCTGCTGGCTGTTGCTTATCCTGGCTACTTCAGCTCCGGTCCGCCGGAACACTTCGTTCACTTCCAAACCCGGAGTCGCAAGGTTGTTTATCAACTGGCTAGTGAATAGTCCGTTCCGGCCTTCGCCGTCACTTGCCCTCTGGCCGGCGCTCGTCGCGTACACTATTATGCTGTCCGCAGGCTGTCGGCTCACTATCGAAAGACCCCTGGTCCCGCTCCTCGACCACCCAAACGGGTTGTCCCGGCAGGCGTCAAGAACTACTACATTAAGGCCGTTCCCCGCGTCGTTGAGGTCGTCCAAAAGGGACTGAACCGAGACCGCCCTGTTACGGAGGTAGTTCTCTCCGGGGATATTTGCGTCAACGGGTATAAGGAAGTTTTCTCCTCCGGACTGCACTCCGTGGCCTGCGTAGAAGAAGAACCCGTATGCGTTTTTTGACGCGCTTAATTTATCCCTTAGCCTTAGGACAGAGTCTTCCATCTGGGTCATGTTGCCGTTTAGGATCTTGTCTACATTAAAGCCTAAGTATTCCAGAACAGCCGCAATGTCGTTAGCGTCGTTTACGGGGTTGGCGAGGGGAGTAAGACCTGAATAGGCGCTGTTGCCTATGACGAGGGCAAACTTCTCCGGAACGGATGTATCAGGCGAACCTGCTTCATTCTGCTGGGCGAAGATGGCTGACGGAATCAGGATTAGAATGGAAATTAATAGCCAAATTATAAAATTACTTAATTTATGAGAATGCGCTATATACTGTAGTCTGGATTTAAATGCCCCTACATATAGCGGGGGAGGGGGGGTAGGATTCATATTTATAATTTGCATAAATTCCTCCATAATAGGAATAGTAATAATTACCGGTCCTTTACCTCTAAATAACTAATGTATCACATTTTTTCAATTTTTCAAGGAAAATATACTCTTATAATATAGAAGATACAATCAAGGTTATGATTGGGAAGCGGGGTTGTTGATTTAATTGATATTTGCCGCCTGTGGAATATAGAATTGACCCTTTGTATAAAGAACAATAAACTTAATTTTTAAAGCGTTGATATGTATGTCAGATCATTATATTGAGGAGAGAGGAATCAGATTATGTCATCCTTACATATCCCTCCCGAGTCGGGAGCGAAACACGATTTATTGGCGCTTGGCGCCCTTGTAACCAGGCTGGATCCGGGAATTGTCCCCTTCAAGGAAGCGGATGCCTATGCGCTTCATGTTGCCGGCGGAGAGTACAATGTGGCGAAGAACCTTTCTTCCTGCTTCGGTATGCGCACAGCAATAGCGACAGCAATGGTCGATTATCCCATTGGTCAGCGCATAGAGGCAGATGTACGGAGAGCCGGAGTAACTCCCTATTATAAACGATTTACACATGACGGCGTGCGCGGACCCAATATGGCTATTGTATGGAGCGATCGGGGGCAGGGAGTTCGGGCGCCGGTGGTATTTTATAACCGGGCCAATGAGGCGGCGCAGCAGTTAAAAAAGGGGAGTTTCGGCTGGGATGCTATTTTTGGGCAGGAGACCGGACAGCATGTTCGCTGGTTCCATTCAGGAGGAATATTTTCGTCCCTTTCTTCCTCTACATCAGAGCTGGTTATTGAGGCAATGGAAGCCGCCAAAAAAGCCGGGGCTGTCGTTTCTTTTGACCTTAATTACCGGGGCAAACTCTGGGCGGTAGCTGCTGCTGAACGCGGGCTCTCGCCTGCCCAGGCAGAAGAAGAAGCCGCAAGGACTCTTCGCAGAATCGCGGCCCATGTGGATGTCCTTGTGGGGAATGAAGAGGATCTGCAGAAGGGGCTCGGTCTTAAAGGTCAGGATGTTGAAGCCAGGAGCAAGCTGGATCCTTCGGCCTTTTTGGGCATGATTGAAAATGTGATCAAGGACTTCCCAAATATCAAAGCCGTTGCCACCACTCTGCGGGAGGTTCATTCGACAAACCGGCATTCATGGAGCGCAGTACTGTGGCTGGACGGCGGCAGTTATACGGCGCCTGCCTGTGAACTGGATGTATTTGATCGTGTGGGCGGAGGAGACGGATTTGCCTCCGGCCTCTTCTACGGCCTAATGTCCGGA
>JGI24702J35022_10002431_pt1 | contig 11359 bp, 7 predicted proteins | sample TergutTh196P4_FD_35022 | JGI IMG/M metagenome (IMG submission 35022)
CTGATGCAGGCTGAAACAGCAAGAGGCGCATGCGAATTATTGGCAAAGGTAATTGATACTGTCGGCGCAGGCGGACGCGAGGGATTATTTCTGGGCGACCAAAAAGAAGTGTGGTATTTCCAGTGGCTCACAGGACACCAGTACGTTGCTGCAAAATGTCCTGACAATATGGTAGGCTTTTCACCAAACATCACCGGCAATGTAGGTCCAAACGGCGTTGTTGACATAACAGATAAAGAGAACTTCATTGTATCCCCGAATCTGGTCGTCAATGCTATTGCAGCAGGAGTATACGTAGGTGATCCCAATGATCCGGGCAACCTGAATAAGATAAAAGTCTGCGATTCATACGGAAGCACGACAAATCATCAAACCGGCCGGATGAGAATAGGTTGGGGACTTTTTTACGGCTACACGAAAGACGCTGAAGTAACCGCCAACGTGCCGGGAAATGTATACATGGANTTCTTCCTTAANCCGCGGGCAAGTGGAAACTATTCGCTGTACGAGGCATTGAGAATGTTCGCAGGTCGCGGTCAGGGAACCGATTGGGAAGCGGCTTCAGGCATTGCCACCCCCAGTACAGTCGAGTGTTCTGTTTATGTGCAAAGACCAAATATGCCGCTTGACATCGCGACAGTGCATTGGATGACAATGGCGCCTCCGGAATTCAACGTATTTCTCCCTTATTACAGCAACCTTATAACCGAAGTTTACGAGAAGATGCATTCGCCTGACGCAGGCAGGTACAATCCAAGCGGGCAAACCGGATATGACAATACAAACCCGGATAACAACTCTATGTACTGGGTAATGCGTGAACTCCATACCCAACTCAACCTGAGCGATCTTGTTGAGAGGGCAAGAATCGGAGACGGCGTTCTTGATTTCTGGGCAGGATATCAAAAAGCGCTTATCGCGGATCAGGCGTTAGTCGATCAGCGTATGACCAATGTCCTTAGAAATGAAGGCGTTACAAGAGCGGAAGAAGTAGCAACCGGAATTTCAATGGCTCTATGCGAGCAAACATATAAGTACGCTAAAGACTTATTGGCTGAAGTAATAGCATTTAAGGCTACCGGGACCGGCAAATTTGCGCCTTCGTTCAGCGCAACGCCGCTCTATGCAGGACTTGTACCGATTATTACCATTAACACTCAACCGCAGGCAAACACCACCGTAACGGAGGGCAGTATTTCCGGCTCACTGTCAGTCTCTGCAAGCGCGACGGATGGCGCCACGCTCACTTATCAGTGGTATAGCAACACTGTAAACAACAATACGGGCGGTACGCCTATAGAAGACGCGACGAACGCGGGCTTCGAATTGCCAACGACGCTTAAAGCAGGAACTTACTATTACTACTGTGTGGTCAGCGCCTCGTACGCGACTCCTATGACTTCCGCTGTGGCGAAAGTGACGGTGCAGGAAGGCGACGGTTGTAATGCGATGGGTTATAGCTATCTTGTATTTGCGTTATTTGCAACAGTACCGTTTGTTATAAGGAAAAGTAAATAAATACCAGTTGCGGGCATGTCCCGCGCGATGCAGGGTTAGAAAATTGCGTAGGGGTTGAAAATTTTCAACCCCTACCGTATATTTTTTAAGGGCATTCCGCCTCCCCGGGCTGGTACGAAAATTGTTCAAGCGCGTCGAATAACCACAATATATGGTGTTCAATTCCCACAAAATATACTGTATATTGTGATTGAGCAACGATTTCATTCGATTTTCGGACAGTCTATCCGGTTGTTGTAAATTAACCACAACCGGCGTTCAAAAAACAGAAAGCGGCAGAATTTATCCTGATGGCAATCAAAATCCCAGCAATCGGACAATAGTGGTAAAAAGGAAGCATAACACTATTCCTATCACTGTGGGAATCACTATAGAGAGGAGCGCCCATTTATAGCCGCCTGTCTCTTGTTTTATTGTAAGGCATGCGGTGGAGCATGGCCAATGGCATAAACAAAACAGCATGGTAGAGACGGCGGTCACCCATGTCCATCCGTTTGACACTAACAATGTTTTCAAATCAGACAGGTTATCAAACTCCAAAATTGAGTCGGTGGACAAGTATGACATGATAATGATGGGAAAAACTATCTCATTCGCCGGGAATCCCAAAATAAATGAGAGTAGTATCACTCCGTCCATTCCCAACAGCCTGGCAAATTTATCCAGTGAAGATGAGCAGTACTTGAGCAGTGTTACATCACCGACAAAAAAGTTGGCAAACACCCAAATGATCAGACCGGCGGGCGCTGCCACCACAACGGCTCTACCCAGTACAATCAATGTACGGTCAAAGATGGAGCGAACGAGTACCTGGGCAATCTGAGGGGTGCGGTAAGGCGGCAGTTCCAGAGCAAAAAAGGAAGGTTCCCCCTTAAGAATGGTAACAGACAGAAAATGTGAAACCTTAAAAGTAAGAAAAACGCCTAATATAATAACGCCAGCCAGTATTACAGCGGATAACAGGGAATCAACAAGACCTCCCCCTACACCCACAAAAAACATCGATATAATGGCTATAAGAGTTGGAAAACGTCCGTTGCAGGGAACGAAATTATTGGTCAGGATGGCAATGAGTTTTTCACGTGGGGAGTCAATTATACGGCAGCCGGTTACCCCGGCGCAATTGCAGCCAAAACCCATACACATGGTAAGAGCCTGCTTGCCGCATGCCTTGGCCTTTTTAAAGTAATGATCCAAATTAAAAGCCACTCTCGGCAGATACCCAAAATCCTCAAGAAGGGTGAAAAGAGGGAAAAAAATGGCCATAGGCGGGAGCATAACCGCCACCACCCATGCAAGAACGCGATAGACTCCTAAAACCAGCAGACCATGCACCCAATCCGGGGCGCCTAACCACATAAATAATTCCGTTAATTGATCTTGGAACCAGAATAGGAAATCCGCCAACAACTCCGACGGATAGTTTGCCCCGGCGATGGTTATCCAGAATGCGCCGCAAAGCAACGCTATCATTATCGGAATACCCGTCAGTTTGCTTGTAAAGATGCGGTCTAACTTGCGGTCACGACTTCCGCCAATCGCGGTCGGATTCCTGCTCCCAAAATCGCAAGTACCGCAGCCGACGCAATTCTTGCAACGCGGTGTGACGCTCGCCGCTATTTCCTCCGCAGTGTGCACAATGCGGGAAACGACAATGTCCTTAAGTTTTTCAACCGTTATATCAGAGGCTTTAAGGGCCTCACGCGCCTCGTTTGCAGCCTTTCTTACATCGGGGTCGTTGAGCGGGTGATTTTTAACATGTATTTGAATCTCGTTAAAAAGGGACTCATCCTCCTCTAACATACGAAGTGCAAGCCATGTGCCGCAAAGCTCCCCTCTCAGCTTTTGATCCAGAATATCCGCAAGTGGCGCAACAGCATCGGCTACCGCTGCGTCATACTTTATTTTGCGGGGAGTGTTTTTAATCTCCCCCGCGCAAATGGCTTCTGTTCTTTCGATTAACTCGGTAAGACCCTCACCGCTTCTGGCAGTAGTCCCCACAACCGGAACGCCCAGTTCTTTTTCCAAAGCCTGAAGGTCAATTACAATGTTCTTCTTTTTTGCTTCATCAAGCAGATTGACGCAAACAACTACTTTGGGCGTGATCTCTATAACCTGGAGTACAAGATTCAAATTCCGTTCCATAACAGTGGCGTCGCAGACCACGATGGTGACGTCCGCACCGCCAAACAGAATAAAATCTCTTGCTATTTCTTCTTCCATTGAATGCGCCATAATAGAATAAGTGCCGGGCAGATCGACTAGTATGTAGTCTTTATCGCGGAAACGATGCGTACCTTTTGCGCTTGCCACTGTTTTACCCGGCCAGTTTCCTGTGTGCTGTCGCATACCTGTTAAAGTGTTGAACACTGTGCTTTTTCCAACATTGGGGTTGCCGGCCAAAGCAATTATGCGATCCGACGCGTTTGTTTTATTAATATCAAGCATTTCTAAATCATTATGATTCATATATTCCATGATATTTACCGCTTTCATTAACACACTAAAACGCAATCAGCATCTTCTGCCCGCATTGCGATTATAGCGCCGCGGATCCCATATGCAACCATGTCCTCATTTGGGCACTTTTGGATACAATTTACCCGTGTTCCTTCAACCAACCCCAAATCCTGCAACCGCCTTTTGATGCTGCTTTCGTTTAGCAGTGAAACAACCTGAGCCCTCTCGCCCTCATGTAAACCGGATAAACTCTTTTCAGGCATCTAAATTCCTCCTTGGACTGATTATACTTCTTAATTAAAATTCTGTCTGAAAGAGAGATTTTAGCTGTAATTATTATTATTCCCCGAAAGCGCGCTTGTCACGGTTGCAAGCCATGACGCCTGTTCAGAAAGTTTTGCAAGAGCTGTTTCAGCTGCTGAAAATGTTCTGTATAACGAATCCGCTTTAGCTTCCAGCCTTCTGTCCGCATCGGCAAGATATTTATTTATTCCGTTTATTTCCTGTCTCAGTTGATCTATTGCGCTTGAAACACGCCCCTGCATTCCAACGACACCCGGTGCAAATTCGTATTGAGCGCTGGAAGATAGGCTTGTAAGGTATTTATCCATCTCATTCATGTTTGAGACCATGAGGTCAGCCACTGCTTCAGCGTCCGTCGTTAAAGCCTCCATAAATTTATCGGTATCAAACTCAAGGAAACCTGTTTTCGCGTTTGTCCCGATATTGCCCGTTGAAGCTCCTGTTGAAATGCCAACCTGAGACAACATGGTATAGCGATCGTTCAGCCCAAGATATCTCAGTATGCCAGAACTGTCCTGAACCATAAGCGGTATCTCCGAACCCGGGCTATTGTACGAAGAAGTCAATACTATCTTGCCGTTTCTTACTTCCGCTCTTCCCATGACTATTTCTTGCGACGGGGTTATCAACTTGTTTTCGTACCCTATAATCGTAGTTCCGTCTGTGCCGTATACGGGAACAGTTTGATAGTAAGGCGTCCCAAGCTCTTCGGAAGTATAGTTATATTTCAGAGCTTCATTTATTTTTTCTGCGGCATTTTGAAGCGTATCGTTCTCGGATAGGAAAACCTGAACCGCAAAACCGCCTATGTTTGCTTCCTCTTTCTTTAAGCTCCCGTCTGGCTGTCTGATATCAACTGTTATCGTTGATTTTGCTCCTCCGAGCCTCACTGTAAAGAATCCTTCACCTTTAAAACCCGCGTCTCCAAGCGTTCCATATAGAGTTTCCCGACCAGTGCGCGATTGAAAAGCAATTGCCTGAGAAAAAGACGTGATATCCCGCAACTTATTTTTTGTGGCGGATAACAGTCTGTCTCCGTGAAGCAGTCCCCACCTCATCCGGAAATCATCTCCGCTTAGAGTAGCCGCCTGGCTTTCGTCAACGGCTTTTTCGGACATTTTTATGTTTATCCAGTCCATAAGCTCATTGTATAAATCAATATATTCCTGGAGCGCGAGGACTGCTTTTTCAGCGTCCTGAGTGACGTCCAACTGAACTTTGCCGGGTCCCTTCACGTTCAGCGTTAATCCCAACAGGCTGACAATGTTTCCGTCGTCGTCAAAAACTGTGTCGCTCTCGGTGAATACTATATTATTTGTATTATATGTCCTTATTTCACCGTCGTTTATCCTTATCTGCGCATCCTGTCCTTCGGTGTCCTTTGGATCGCTGTAGCCCCTGAAGCCAAGAAGTTCAAGTATTCCGTCTCCGTTATCGTCAAAAGAGAACATGTTCATATTGCCGGTATACTCAATTGTATAATCCTGTCCGCGCGCTTGAACGTCAGGACGCAAATTTGGTGCTGCCGAGGGCGGGGTCCATGTCACTGTAAAAGTTGAGCTTGTCCAGGGTGGGCCATCCGGTACTCCATTTACAGTGTAGCTTCCTTCAAGGACGTTTTCTCCGGGAAATGTGAATCCGGATTCTCCATAGATAAGACCATTATCCGCGTAAATTTTACCGTCAAGAGCTCCTGCCGGAGCGTCAACAAAAGGTATCACAGAACGGTCTATTTCAAACTCATCTTCAGCGTTGCGTACTATACGGTTCGTATAAGTGTGGGTCGTCGTATTGGCGCCGGATGTCGATGTATATACCAGTTTCAGGTCGTACGAACTTCCCGGTTCCGGAGCGGTAGCTCCCGCTTCAGTTTTCCACCTTACGGACACCTGGTTTCCTAAAGTTCCATCGCCAACTATATCAAAGTCAACGCCTTCAACCCAGGTTTGAATCCCCTGGGTAATGACAGCCGTACCATTGCCTTTCATATAGCTGCTGTAAGTTGGCGCCGAAGCGTTCGTTGTAACGGTTGAGTTCCCGGATGGAGAAACTGAAATTATCTCTGCGTAGCCGCTGTCGTATTGAGGAATATCAGCGGCGATACGCGTAACGGCTGGGAAGCGCCAGAGCTCGTCAGCCACACCGCCTGCCGGAGTATATTTCACGTCGTATACGGCATAGTCAGGCGGACGATTCGCGCCGAGCCACCTTATGCCATCCTTCTCAATTTTATAATCAACATTTTCATCATAAATGGTTCCGTTCCATTCAATCTCAAAACTACCCGGCAAAACTACGTTCCCATATTGGTCATACATAAACGTATGTTCAGAGAATATGCTGTCGTGCATCGGGTCCTCCGAGCCCGTCCTCGCTCGCTCGACACTATAACCTAAGACATCCGAAGGATCAGGAACATATCCCAAACTGTATGAACTGCCTGCAGTTACGGCTTTTGGGTCCCAGTCGCGCCAGCGTATTTCATTCCCAACGATATCGAAGTCAATTCCGAGCTGATAAGTGCGTTCAACTCCCGAATTGTCCTTTCCTTTTATAACTACAGAACCGTTAATTATTTCATTTTTCAGATCGGGATAAAAATTTAATGTGTCATTCCCTATATTGGAGCGTTTTATTGTATCTGAAAGCTTTCCGTCGCTTCCTGCGCCGGTCTTTGTGCTTCTGACAACAAGTTGCCCGTTGACAACGCTCGCAACGACGTCAAGCGGCACAGTAGGGGTAGTAATATCGCGCGCGTTGTTTATCTTTCTCGCGATATCTTCAAGAGTATCCGTTGCACTTACTGTTATTTTTCCCCTTTTTCCCCCTACATTGATGTAAAAAACTGAGTCCATTCCAACTTCCGAACCGGAAAGGGACTTGCCATACCGGCTCATAGTAGTGGCTTTTTGTATCACTTCTATATCATAGTTCATTATTTTGGCATCGCTTGTAACGCTTGCCGTAAGTACCGACTGAGGCAGGCCGTTACTGTCCAGCCTTGCTATTTCAGTTGTCTTGGCCTTATATATTGAAGGAAGTTTTAATGTAGTAAGCTTTGTCTGAAGCGCGCGGATAGATTGATTGAATTCTTCATAAACGGAAATTTTCCGTTCAAGATTGTCGCGTTTCGTGACCATAGGCAAATAAGCTTGTTGTGATTTTGAAATAATTTCGTCTACCATCGCTCCCCAGTCAATACCTGACACAACGCCCGGAATGCTGAAAGTTGCAGCCATTTACAACCCCTCCTTGAGTTGGAATATCTGCTTGGAAATACTCATGTTTTAAATATCTATATAATTTTGTCGGTAACTTTTATAAAAAAATGATAGACGTGCTACAATAAAGTGAGACTTGCTTCAGTGGGGGGAATCCCCATGCTGAAGTATACTGCTCGTAACAGGAGGCTTTTAAATGAACATATTTATTGATGGAGAACCTTTTTATCCATCGTCACCGGAAGTATCGAGAAGTAAAAAGCGGACCCTTGCTGAAATAGACGCGCAAATATATAAAAAAGGTCTGACATATTCGACTATAACAGTTGACGGGGTTGATATTGACGATTCTGCTTTTGTTCGTCTGAGCAAAGGCAGAGAAGCTCATTTTAAAACATGTAAAATAAGCTCTCTTGTAATTGAAAGCCTTCAAGAAGCCACAGAATATATACCAAGGCTGATAAATGGAATAAAAGAAATAGCTTCAAATTTGGAAAGCAAAGAAGAATTCAATATGTACGAATCCATGACAAACTTCTCGGAAGGTTTGGGCTGGCTCATTAATATCATGCAAAAAAATCAATTTCTTCTAAAGACGCCAGACTCGGAATTATTAGAAAAAGAAGAGACTATTACAGGGCTCAATAAATCTTTAAAAAAAATATCCGAGTGTTTCGAAAAAGAACGTATAATGGAAATAGCATTCCACATGCGGCAGGGAATTCTTCCCGAAGTCATAAAGATTTCGGCATATATCGCTCAGCTTCTTGAAACTGCAAAACATATGCAATAATGCGATAGCTCTTGGTTTAATGAGATAAAAAGCGCCTGTTGTTTTTGTGGAATTTTGTAATTGGTCTGTGAAAGGGGTTTAAAAATAGTGTCGCTGCGTAGAGGTTTAATTATTTTTATCGTTCTTGCTTTTGGCGGGAACGCGTTTATATTGCTTAAGACTGTTGATAGATATACTATATACAAAATTTTTGAGTCGAATAAAATGTACCTGTTAGTGGCTCTTCTATTGGTACTATTATCGTGGACATGGGATACGATAAGATTTTGCGCGCTTGCGCGTTCAGCACAGGAAAAAGTTCCCTTTAAACTGGGCCTTATTCTGACGTGGCTGCATTACTTCGGTTGCGCGGTTACCCCAATGCAGAGCGGAGGAGGTCCTTTTCAGGTCTATGTATTATATAAAAATGGAGTGCCGATTGGAAAAGGAATTGCAATAACAATGATAAGAACAATGCTTACCGTATTGTTATTAAGTATAATAGTACCTTTATCGTTGATTATTGATCCTTCAATTCTGAACAAGAGCGGTTTTGTAAAAGGAGTTGTAGGATACGTTTTTATTGTAATTCTTTTTACATGGTCATTCATATTATTTACAATACTTCGTCCCGACCTCGTCAAGAGGGCAGGTCAGGTTTTTACCATATGGCTGAAACGCTTCAGGATGATAAAAAAGGAAAGAGTTCTGCCATGGAGCCGTTGGATTTCCCGGGAAACGGACAATTACAGCTTGAATATCAAGCTTTCATTTTCTTCGGGAAAATGGGATTTTGTATTGGCGGTAATATGTTCCGGGCTTCATTTGATAACGATTTTTTCCATCCTGCCATGTTTAATGCTGGCTATGGGCTTGCCGTTTAATTTTACTCAAACGGTGCTTACGCAGGCTATTTTCATGTTCGTTCTTTATTTTATACCAACTCCTGGCGCCAGTGGAGTGGCCGAAGTTGGCGGAGCGGCAATTTTTACAACTTTAATGGCCGAAAACATGGCGGGCATAATGGCTATTACATGGAGATTCTATACAGAATACATATCAATATTCATGGGAGTTATGATAGTAATACGTTTGCTTGGCTGGGGCGCAACAGAGGACATATTTAAAGCGGGCAGTATTAAGGAAACTGAAGAAAACCTTTAATGTGTAAATTCAGAGACATAATTTTTAAACTGCGCGGCGGAATATGGACTATAATATATTTGGTTATTTTTCTGATGGCGTCGCCAACGTGGGAAAATTTCCGTTTGGGCGTTATTTTTGTTGTGTTAGGACAATTGCTGAGATTTTGGGCTGTCGGCTGTATTGGAAAATATAGGGGAGAAATAGTTGGAGCAGACAAACTTGTTACAACAGGAGCTTACGCTTTAGCAAGAAATCCTCTTTATTTTGCCAATGGTCTTATCGGCATAGGTTGGAGTATAATATCCGGTAGGCATGTTTTACTATTTTTTTTAATTGTTTTTTTNATTGTATACGTGCTTATAATTATTCCCGGAGAAGAAGCTTTTTTANNGGAAAANTTTGGCGAATCGTACGCGGATTATTGCAAAAAAACAGGAATATTCTATCCGAAGACTTTTCCTGTAAATATCAANAGCATGAATTACGATTTGCATGTTTTATGGAAAAGTGAACGTCATTCGCTTTATATGACTATATTGGGGACCGCTTTACTTACTGTAAAAATATAAAAAAAGGGGGTGCTGTTAAAAATGGAGATGCGAAAAAATAATATAAGTGAAGGAGACATAACTGTAGGACAGTTTTTTGAAGCTCTTTCGGCTTCCGAGTATCCGGATTATATTCTGGAGCTTATTGAGAAACTACAGGAATGGATGAAAGAGATTTTTATAGTTGAAAACAACCCGGAAAAAACTGACAAAAGAGTAGACCCTGTGACCGCGTTGTTTGAGACCGACCCTGAACTTGATATGGAGGAATTATTCTCGCGAATTGATTGGCTTGAAAAATATGCCGATGTCCTACCGAATATTAAACGCCCGGAAGGAAGAGAGGATGTGGCTGTGATAAACGTCGGAGTAGCTGAACTTGAAAGCTGTATGAGAGTTGCTATCGACTACGCTTCAATTTTTAACAGCGAAAAATGCCGCAGAGTTTGGGTAATCAGCGATAGTTTCAACTTTATGGATATATCAGGTTATGTTGCGCATATTTCAAAGCTTTCTGAACGCGGAATAAAGTTTAGATTCCTTCTTGTAACTCCATGGGGATGGATTGAAATGCCAATTGAGGGGAATGACAGCGGCAAAAATCAAATCCTTTGGAAAACTGTAAAAAAACGCGCGGGAAAATAATTTCTGCGCGGTAAGAGCTGAGAGCTGAGAACTTAGAGCTTAGAACTTAGAACTTAGAGCTTAGAGCTTAGAACTGAGAACTTAGAACTGACCTGCCTGCCGGCAGGCAGGGAGCTGAGAGCTTAGAGCTTAGAACTTAACATTGGGCGGGGGCTTTGCTCCCGCCGTTTTGTTGCCCATTTTGTTTAAAAGAATTTGTTTCTCGAGAGAGGCACAGAGGAAACAGAGAGAAAAGAAAGAGGAAAGACAGATGAAACAGAGAGGGTGGGTCGTCCGATTTTCTAAATGATGGGTTTGGTTAATTTTGTATTGTCACACGTCATGGATGCCGCCCAATGTGCGTTGAAGAGGAGGCAACTGCGTGTGACGGTCCCGTTAGGGGCCTCCCGTTCTTATAAACCCATACCATCGCTACATTGAATCGCGGGGTTGGCGGGCGAGACGCCCGCGCTCCCAAAAAAAACCATTGCCCCATAGAACTGTAGGGACGACCGTCCCCGGTCGTCCGTGTATTTTAACCACAACCATCGCTAAAACAGTGGTTAGTGGTTAGTGGTTAGTGAAAGACAAAGGCAAAGGCAAAGACAAAAGCAAAAGAAAATGCGGGCGAGGGGCGACTGCGAAGGGCAAATAAATATTCACACCCAATCATTTTGAATTAACAACCCCGTTATTAAACAAATCTCCTTTATAGCGCAAATAACGCGCAATAAAGGAGATTTTTGTTTGAAGCTAAAGACGTGAAA
>JGI24702J35022_10002432_pt1 | contig 11353 bp, 8 predicted proteins | sample TergutTh196P4_FD_35022 | JGI IMG/M metagenome (IMG submission 35022)
AAAGTATTTGATGTGAAACGCGTGGCGTTGATGGGTCATTCGCGCCAGGGAAAAGCGGCGCTATGGGCGGGCGCTATGGATTCACGGTTTGCGATTGTGATTTCCAACAACTCGGGCTGTGGCGGCGCAGCGCTCTCGAAACGACGATTCGGCGAAACGGTCGAACTGATTACAACGTCATTTCCGCATTGGTTTTGCCCGGCTTTCAACATCTATGCCAATAACGAAGATGCGCTGCCGGTCGACCAGCACGAACTGATCGCATTGATCGCCCCACGCCCCGTCTATATTGCCAGCGCCGAGGAAGACTTGTGGGCTGACCCCAAAGGCGAATTTTTGTCGGGTGTCTATGCCGGGCCGGTGTATCATCTTTACGGACTCAAAGGATTGGAAACAGAAGAGATGCCGCCGATTAATTCGCCCATTATGAATCATATCGGCTACCATATCCGTAGCGGCGTACACGATGTCACCGATTTTGACTGGCAATGTTATATTGAGTTTGCGAAAAAACACTTGCAGTAGAGACGTGCGGCCGCACGTCTCTACATTGAAAACGAATAATGGCATCCCTGTACATCCATGTCCCTTTTTGCAAATCACGGTGTGCATATTGTGATTTTTACTCTCAAACGCTCCTTATATATATTAATGTATATAGCCATGCCGTTGTGCATGAATTGGAGTTACGCAAAGATTACCTGGACGGTGAAGCCATCGAAACAATTTATTGGGGAGGCGGCACGCCGTCGCTGTTGCAATCAGCCGATTTTGAGTTGATTTTCAACGCCGTCAACCGGTATTACGACATCTCATCAAACGCTGAAATAACGCTGGAAGCCAATCCTGACGACATGACGCGCGAATATGTCGCAGCGCTGCAACCATTTCCGTTCAACCGGATCAGCTTAGGCGTTCAAAGTTTCAACGACCATGACCTCCGGCTTTTGAATCGCCGCCATAGCGCCCGGCAAGCGCTCGACGCTATAAGGCGCTGTCAAGAAGCCGGTTATTCGAATCTCAGCATCGACCTGATGAATGGATTACCGGGGCAAACGCCTGAAATGTGGGCAGAAAATCTGGATATAACGCTCCGGTTGAATATTCCTCATCTGTCAGCCTATCATCTGTCGTACGAAGAAGGAACGGTGATGTACCAACAACTTCAAGCCAAATCTTTCGACCCTGTCGATGAAGAAACCAGCGTACGCCTTTTCGACATACTGATTGATAAATTGGAGGCGGCCGGATATTTGCATTATGAGCTATCCAATTTTTGTAAACCCGGTTCTTTCTCACGCCACAATACGGCCTATTGGACAGACCGGAAATATCTCGGCATCGGCCCCGCCGCACATTCCTACAATCATCACTCCCGACAGTGGAATATCGCCTCATTACCCGACTACATCGAAGGAATAACCAACACCTTTCCTGTAGAGACGTGCGGCCACACGTCTCATTACGCAAGTCTCCAGTCCCAAACTCCCCCTTTAAAAGACGCAGTAGGATGTCAAGAATTCATCGAAAAAGAAGCGATCGACGCCAAAACCCGCTACAATGACTATATCCTGACCCGCCTGCGCACCATGTGGGGGATTCCACAATCTTCTTTCCTTGAACTGTTCGGCCGTGAACAAATGGATTATCTTTTACGCCAGGCAAAACCATACCTGCAAAATGGAATGATTGAAAAAGACGAAGAAAAACTGATCATCACAAGAAAAGGATTGTTTACGGCAGACGGAATCATACGCGACCTGATGAAATGAGGGGTTATGATTGAGGACAAAACCTGCGATTTCGGGTACGAAATGTTAAATATTCAGTACAACATCATTTTTTTTGATTTTTTTATTGTAGATATAAAATAAATACATATCTTTGCAGCAATAACCGAAATGTTGTGCCTTATTTATACATTATATCAGGATGCAATGGTGCGGGAAAGACAACTGCTTCTTATACGATACTGCCTGAAATGTTGGGCTGTAAGGAGTTTGTTAATTCCGACGAAATTGCAAAGGGGATATCTCCCTTTAACGCCGGTAACATTGCTGTTGCCGTTGAAGCAAGCCGGATAATGTATAAGCGAATCAGAGAGCTGATTTCGTCACAAAAAACATTTGCATTGGAAACGACTTTAGCCAGTCGTTCGATTGCCAAATTGTTATTGGGAGCGCAGGAAAAAGGTTATTACGTAACATTGCTGTTTTTTTGGTTGAATACGCCTGATTTAGCAGTGGAACGCGTAAAAAACAGAGTCACTTCGGGAGGACACAATGTGACAGAGACTACCGTCAGGCGTCGTTATGATGCAGGAATTTATAATCTGTTCAAATTGTATATGCCGATTTGCGATTTCTGGATGATTGCAGACAATTCTTTATCTCCGATTGAAATTATTGCAAAAGGATTTAAAGACGGGAAAAAGGAAATATTTAATACATTTATTTATAATAAATTAGAAAATCATGAATGAACGAGAGTTAAGCAAATTCGAGGAAAGTGTCATCAAAGGAGCAAGTTTAGCTTTTCAACGTTTAGTCAAAAAAAGAAAAGAAGAAAACGGTGAATTGGTATTTGCCCGCAATGGACAAATTTTTCGAGTAAAAGCCACAGACTTATAAATTATTACTATTTTTTTCGTTTTAATGGAGTATCTTTCTGCATGATACCCCTTTTTCTATCTTATAACCATCTTCCTATAACGACTTCAAATTCGTTTCGTTGACGATATTTTTTCCTTCGGGTGTATAAAGGAACTGGATTCGATCAGCATAGCGATCGGTAATTTTCCCGCGCACAATTTTCATTGTACTGTTCATCAAACCGTTCTGCTCGGTAAATCCTTCGGGCAAGACTGCAATGGCAGTCGGCAACCAGCGTTCAGGGAATTTACCGGCATAGGCGCCGCCTTTCCTGTATTGATTGACTTCTTCCTGCAGCAGGTTCAATGCTTTTTCCGTGCCTTCGGGCGTTCCCCATGCTAAATTTTGCGATTTCACATAAGCTTTCAATGCTTCCTTGTTAGGAACAAGCAACGCAATGGTATAAGCGTTTTGGTTGTTATGCAGCATCAAATGGTCTATATAGCGCGAATTGGTGGCAATTTCCTCTTCGATGCCTTCGGGGCTGTATTTTTCACCGTCGCTGCTGATAAGCAGGCTTTTGAAACGTCCTGTCACATACAGGAAACCATCCTTATCCATCGACCCCATGTCGCCCGTATAGAGCCAGCCGTCGCGGATGGTGTCGGCAGTGGCTTTTGGATTTTTCCAGTAGCCTGCCATCACATTTTCGCCGCGAATGACGATTTCACCTTTCTCACCCACNGGCAGTTCGTTCCCATCNGCATCGCAGATTTTCAAATCCATCGGTTGTACCAGAAAACCCGATGAACCTAACTTATGTTTCTTTTTCGAGTTGGCCGCAATCACCGGTGTCGCTTCCGATAGCCCATAACCCTGGAACATGGGAATGCCCAGCGCATAGTAGAATCGCTGCATCTGGATATCCAACAAAGCGCCGCCCCCGATAAAGAAATCGAATCCGCCGCCAAAAAATTCGCGTACCTTCGAGAACAGCAGCTTGTTATAGAGCGCCAGCAACGGACGTTTCCAACATTGTGCGAAACCACCCTTGTTATACCCTTCCCTGTTGTACGAATAAGCCATGCGGAGGGCATGGTTGAAGAGTTTCCAGGTGAAATTGCCTTTGGCTTTGACGCCTGTTTCGATATTTTTACGGAAATTCTTTGCCAATGAAGGCACGCTCAACAGCACATTGGGCTTGATTTCCTTGATATTGACCGGTATGTTTTTCAGTGTCTCGATAGGCGTGCGGCCTACTTTGACGGTAGCAACGCTTGCGCCATACGCCATGAAACTGTAAAATCCCGCCACATGGGCAAAACAATGATCGAGCGGCAGGATGATCAACGTTTTGTAGTGTGGCGGGATTTGGATAACCGTCATACACTGCTCTACATTGGCAGTGTAGTTGCGGTGGGTAAGGATAATGCCTTTGGGATCGGCTGTCGTACCCGACGTATAACTGATATTGGCGATATCGCTGTCAACGACTTGTGAGCTAATCGACTGGACACAGTCAGGCTCGGCGGATAATCTCGCATCGCCCATCCGGTAAATCTCGTTGAGTCCAATCTCATTCGCGCGGTATTCGGGCTGTTCGTCGAAGATAATGATTTTTTCAATCAATGGCAAATCGCCGATTATGGCGCGTATTTTGGGCAATTGTGTTCCTGAAACGGCAATGTACTTCGAATCGGAGTGTTGTAAGCGGAATATCAGGTCGTTGCGTTCCTCTAATTTGATGGATAGCGGCACNTTGACAGCGCCTGTATGCAATATGGCCAACTCGCCCACAATCCAGTCGTTACGTCCTTCGGAAAGAAAGGCGACCTTATCATCGCGTTTCACGCCAAGCTGTATCAACCCGGCGGCAAAACGGGTTACCTGTTCTTTTGTTTCAATATAGGTGAGCGGTTCGAACCGGTCGGTTTTCTTTTCCCACAGAAACGGATTGTCGGTGTATTTATCAACACATTCGTTAAAAAATTGGATGATTGTTTTCATGATGTTTTCATATTATAATTATCTGTTTGAACAAAANTTCTGATTCTCAACTGCTTCCTTAATCGCNTTGATATGTGCAGGCGTGGTTCCGCAACATCCTCCTACGATATTCACGCCCGCATCAAGTAATGCGGGGATGTATGAAGCCATGATCTCAGGTGTTTCCGGAAAAACGTCCACACCATCCACCGCAACGGGAAGACCTGCATTGGCATGAACGAGAATAAATGTTTCGGGAAATGCTGTGCGTATTTCCTTCACGATATCTATCATTCGCTCCATGCCGTTGCCACAGTTTGTCCCGACGATACCTGCGCCGGCGTCGATAGCGAACCGGATAGCGTCATATGGCGACAGTCCCATCATCGTGCGGTACACTCCTTGCAGGGTCTTGTCGAAGGTAAACGTAGCAATAATCTCCAGACTGGTATTTTCTTTGGCCGCCTTGATGGCCTGTACGGCTTCATCGGCATCAATCATCGTTTCGATACATACTGCATCGGCGCCTCCTTTCTCAAGCGCGATCGCCTGTTCGCGGAAGCAATCGTACAACGCTTCTTCGGTCACATCGCCCATCAATAGCATCTTACCGGTAGGCCCAACCGAACCGATCACATAGCGATCAGCGCCGGCTGCTTCGCGCGACGCCCTTGCCGCCGCTTCGTTGATCTCCCCTACCCTGTCTTGCAAACCATAATGTTGCAGTTTGTAGCGGTTGGCTCCGAAACTGTTGGTCTCGACCATATCGGCGCCGGCGTCAAGATAACATTGGGCGATATCCTTCACGGCATCGGAATGGGTAAGCGACCAAACGTCGGGACACTCGCCCGCTTTCAGCCCTTTTTCATAAAGGAAAGTTCCCCAGGCTCCGTCTGATATCAATCGTTTTCCGGTCTGAAGTACTTCGACTATTTTTTGTTTGGTTCTCATTCTTGCATAACGATTATTTATTTCCGAAACCAGTATCCAAACGAGAAGATGACATTATTCTGATAAAGATTGGATTCGTTCGGTCGTTTTTCTGCCAACCGGTCGACAAGTCCGGTATGGCTATAGATGGTGAAAAACAAATTCCGCCTTTCTACATAAAAACCCGCTCCCGCTCCAATATCAAACGTGCGAAACCGGCGTTCTTCCAGACCTTCCCGTTCTTTGACTTTCGTCGAAAGCGAAACGGTAGGTCCGCCGTAAGCCCCAAATTGCCACTCATTCACGAATATTTTGTAGGCAAAGTTAACGGGAATTTGTATGGCATAATAATTGCGTTTATAACGTTCCCATATAGTTTCTTTTTCTCTGAATTCCAAAGAATAAGCGCCTCCCTGACTTAAAAATGAAAGTTCGGGACGCAGCGAAAATTTCCGGCTTATAGGCACATCCAACATCCCCGCTATATTGAAACCCACGCGGCCACCATACGTCACCTCCTCGTCAATAATCTGTGTCAATGAGGTATAAGCGATTCCGGCGCGAGCGCCAAACGCTATTTGTGACTTCACCGGCAACGTGAGCCATATAAATANAGGTATGAATAGCCATTTTTTCATTTCAATGCACGAATCAATAAACAAAAATACATTATTTTTCAACAATTCGCGCNTTTTTGTTGAAAAAAATTTTTTTTTGCCGATATAATGGCGTTTTTGATAATATNGAAATGGCATCNTGCGTATCTTCTGCCGCGAAATCATACCTGTTGAAAAAAAGTTTTTGAAAACTTCAAAATTCGTTTTACTTTTGCGAGTACTAATTTTTTATCTTTATGAATCCTTTTATTCATTTACACGTACATACACAATACTCGTTATTAGACGGGCAGGCATCGATTGATGCACTGATTGACAAAGCGCAAAACGACGGCATGAACGCCCTGGCAGTGACAGACCATGGGTATATGTTCGGCATCAAAGAGTTCTACAACAAAGTAAAAAAGAAAAACAGCAAGTATCAGGGTACAATCACCGATTGCGAAAATGAAGTAAAACGGCTGAACGACAAAGAAAATCCAACACCGGAAGAACTCCAGCGAATCAAAAAACTATCTGAAAAAATATTTGAATACAAGGAGAAACTCTTCAAACCCATCCTCGGCTGCGAATGTTATTGCGCCCGCAACGGAATCGAAAGTAAATCAGCCAAAGAAGACCTCGGAGGGTGGCATCTGATCCTATTAGCCAAGAATCTGAACGGATATAAAAACCTGATTAAGATGGTTTCCATTTCCTGTACGGAAGGATTTTACAGGAATCCCCGCATCGACAAAGCGCTGTTGGAAAAGTATCACGAAGACATCATCGTTTGTTCGGCTTGTCTGGCAGGCGAACTGCCACATCTGATCATGAACGGACAAACCGAAAAAGCCGAACAATCCATGCTTTGGTTCAAGAATCTTTTCGGAGATGATTATTATATTGAAATCCAACGACATAAAACTACCGTTCCGAATGCGGATAGAGAAGTCTATACGAAACAGGTACAAGTCAACAAGATTTTAATCGATTTGGCGCATAAACACTCGATTAAGATCATTGCATCGAATGATGTGCATTTTGTGAACGAAGACGATGCCGAAGCGCACGACCGGTTGATCTGCATCAGCACAAACAAAGATTTTGACGATCCGACACGCATGCGTTACACGCAACAGGAGTGGATGAAAACGACTGCCGAGATGAATGTGATTTTCAACGACATCCCCGAAGCGCTTACAAACACATTGGAAATTGCCGATAAGGTGGAGTTTTATTCCATCGATTCGGAAGTGCTGATGCCCTTTTTCCAGATAGATTCCTCGTTTGCGACAGAGGAAGGCTACCGGCAAAAATATTCGGAAAGCGATCTGATCGAAGAATTTGAAGAAAAAAATTACATCCGGTTGGGAGGCTACGACAAGGTGATCAGGATCAAACTCGAAGCCGACTACCTGACCCATCTGACCATGCAACGCGTCGGCGAACGGTACGGCGAACGGATTGATGCGGATTTGAGAGAGCGCATCGACTTTGAATTGAACACGATGAAAAGGATGGGATACCCGGGTTATTTTTTGATCGTACAGGACTTTATTGCCACAGCCCGCACAATGGGCGTATCAGTTGGTCCGGGACGCGGTTCGGCTGCTGGTTCGGTCGTCGCTTATTGTCTGGGGATAACAAATATNGACCCTATCAAATACGACCTGCTGTTCGAACGTTTTTTGAATCCCGACCGNATTTCCCTGCCGGATATTGANATTGATTTCGACGACGACGGGAGAGGTAAAATCCTGAAGTGGGTAACGGAAAAATACGGACAACATCGTGTGGCTCATATTATTACTTACGGAACCATGGCAGCCAAAATGGCGATCAAAGACGTAGCCCGCGTCGAAAATCTGCCATTAAGCGAATCAAACCGTTTGGCCAAATTAGTCCCCGACAAAATCCCGAATCAGGAACTGACCCTTCGAAATGCCATCGCCTATGTTCCCGAACTCAAAGAAGCCGCCCACAGCAGCAATCCGGCCATGAGAAATACCTTGAAATATGCCCAAAAATTGGAAGGGAATGTGCGCAACACCAGCGTCCATGCCTGTGGTATCATCATCGGACAACAGGCGATCTCGGATATCGTCCCCGTCAGCACGGCCGATGATAAAGAGACAGGCGAGAAATTGCTCGTCACGCAATACGAAGGCTCCGTCGTCGAAGAAACAGGATTAATCAAAATGGATTTCTTAGGATTGAGAAACCTGTCCATCATCAAAGAAGCGATTGAGAACATCGAACAGACAACAGGTATCCTGATAGATATTGATCAAATTGATCCCGACGACAAAAAGACATACGATTTATTTTGTCAAGGCAAAACAACCGGTATTTTCCAGTTTGAATCGCCCGGTATGCAAAAATACCTCAAAGAGCTGCAACCCTCCAAGTTTGAAGACCTTATTGCCATGAATGCGCTTTACAGACCGGGCCCCAGGGACTATATTCCTTCCTTTATCGCCCGCCGTCACGGACGGGAACAAATTGCTTACGACATCCCGGTCATGGAACGCTATCTTAAAGATACATATGGCATTACCGTATATCAGGAACAGGTCATGCTGCTTTCACGGTTGTTAGCCAATTTCACCCGCGGCGAAAGCGATACGCTCCGCAAAGCGATGGGTAAAAAGATGATCGACCAAATGAGCCAACTGAAAGAAAAGTTCATCACAGGAGGAGAAAATAACGGACATCCTAAACAGATATTAGAGAAGATATGGAAAGACTGGGAAAAATTTGCTTTGTATGCCTTCAACAAAAGCCATGCCACCTGTTACTCGCGGGTGGCCTACCAGACAGCCTTCCTGAAAGCCAATTATCCTTCCGAATATATGGCCGCCGTGCTCAGTCGCAACCGCTCCAATATCAAAGAGGTAACGAAAGCGATGGACGAATGTAAAATGCTTGGGATTCAGGTATTAGGCCCTGATATCAATGAGTCGGCGCTCAAATTCGGCGTCAACAAACAGGGGGATATCCGTTTCGGTCTGGGCGCAATCAAAGGCGTTGGAGAAGGAGCTGCTGAAAATATCCTTGAAGAAAGACGCAAGCGAGGGCCTTTTAAAGATATATTCGAGGTAGTGGAACGGACGAACCTGTTTGCCTGCAATAAAAAGGTGATCGACTCCCTTGCCCTTGCGGGCGCTTTCGACAGCTTCGGCATCCAGCGCGAACCGTTTGTCACACCCAACGAAAAAGCAGANACATTCTCCGAAATATTAATCCGCTACGGCAATAAATTTCAAAATGACAAACTCACTGCCACCAATTCTCTTTTTGGCGATATGGGCAGTTTTTCCATCTCCAAACCCGTGATTCCCAAATGTNTAAGATGGAACGATTTAGACCGNTTGAATAAAGAAAAAGAACTNATCGGCATTTATTTGTCGGCGCATCCGCTGGATGAATTCCGGATCGCCCTGACGTATGTGTGTAATACAGGAATGGCGGAGATCATTAACCGCGAGGAACTTAAAGGGAAAGAATTGGTTTTGGGAGGCATCGTTACAGGCTTCCGCGAAGGGACTACAAAAAAAGGGAGCCAGTACATGGTGGTGAGCATAGAAGATTTTACCGGTACAGGCGAAATTCCGCTCTTTGGCGAGGACTATCTCAAATACAGTCCATACTGTAAACCAGGCACGTATCTCTTTATTAAAGCCTCTATCCTGCCCCGGCAATGGAAAGAAACGGAACTCGATTTCAAGGTGAAATCAATTCAATTATTACAGGACGTAAAAGATAAGTTAATTACAAAAATAAATATCTCGCTTTCGATTCATCAATTAGATGAACAAATAATTGAAGAACTGACCCTCTTAATCAAGGATAATCCGGGAAAGACACAGNTGTCTTTCACAATATTAGACGGCGCACACCATGTGATGTTGCATCTTTTCTCCCGAAGCGTTCGTCTGCAGGTAACACAGCGATTGATTGATTTTCTGAACGAAAATGACTCGATTGATTTTGCGATTAACAAATAATGGTTATCTTTGAGCGAAAATTATAACTTAAAAAAATATAAAATATGGCGAGAACAGTCACTGATGAAATTTTCAATGAGATAATGAACGAAGGCAAGCCTGTTGTGCTTGATTTCTGGGCAGAATGGTGCGGGCCATGCCGGATGCTTGGCCCGATTATCGATGAATTATCGTCCGAATATGAAGGACGTGTCATCATCGGAAAAGTAGATGTGGATAACAATACGGAAATTACGGCACAATTTGGTATCCGTAATATCCCAACAGTATTGTTTTTTAAAGACAATCAACTTGTTGACAAACAAGTTGGCGTAGCCCCCAAACATACGTATATCGAAAAAGTGGAGAAAATGCTGTAATTTCAATTATATTACCTATCTTTGTCTCCGATATTCAATTTGGTATCCGTAATATCCCAACGGTATTGTTTAAAGACAATCAACTTGTTGACAAACAAGTTGGCGTCGCCCAAACATACGTATATCGAAAGTGGAGAAAATGCTGTAATTTCAATTATATTACCTATCTTTGTCTCCGATATTGAACAGGGGTGCCTTACTTTCAGGCTGAGATCAAACCCTTACCACCTGATCCGGATAATACCGGCGTAGGAAGATGTAAGTTTACGGTGTTTTTTGAAAATCCCCTTTTCATTTATCTATTTAACGAACAATAAAATGAAAAAGGAGATTATTTTTGCAGCATTTGTCGGACTGATGGGCATTGTTACGCCCATGCCGGCGCAAGAGCTCGATTCGATGCAGATGTATCAACTCAATGAAGTAGTTGTTTCAGCCATTCAGGCGCGGAAAGAAACGCCGGTCGCGTTCCACAATATCACGGCGACACAGTTGGGAGTTAACAATACGGGTCAGTCCATGCCGTACCTGTTTGCCGGTACGCCCTCGCTGATCCTTACGTCCGATGGCGGCAACGGCGTCGGATATGCCACGATGCGTATCCGGGGAACAGATGCAGGACGCATCAATTTCACGGTCGACGGAGTGCCAATGAACGAGGCCGAAAGTCAACAGGTATTCTGGGTCAACATGCCCGATTTTGCTTCATCGGTCGAACAGGTACAGATTCAACGGGGTGTAGGGACATCGACCAACGGTTCAGCCGCCTTCGGGGCGACCGTTTCGATGCAGACCCAAAAACCCAGCCTGAAACCCTACGCCGAAGTGATCACATCCGCCGGATCGTATGCCACCTTCCTGCAAACGGTCAGGGGGGGAAC
>JGI24702J35022_10002433_pt1 | contig 11351 bp, 12 predicted proteins | sample TergutTh196P4_FD_35022 | JGI IMG/M metagenome (IMG submission 35022)
GTGAAATCATAGTAACGAGACGTTGTCCTGCATCGGTTGACGATATTGAAGGCAATACCTACAAAGTAACCACCTTGGCAAAACTGTGCTGGACAGAAAACTTGAAATCCACGCTCTACGCCAACGGTGATGAGATAACATTTGCAAAAGAATACACTTGCAGCATTTGTCCGGATGGACTTGCAGATATTTACGGATTGCTTTACACTTGGTACTCTGCGGTTGGCGAACCTGAAAGAGCAGACTTTGTACAGGGCATTTGCCCCGATGGATACCATATTCCTTTCCAAGCCGAGTGGAATCGTTTAGAAGTATTTAGTGCACCGCAACTGAAGAGTATGTTCTACTGGCTTGATCCTCCGGGACCCGGCACCGATGACTTTGGTTGGGATGCCCGTCCGGCTGGCTGGTACAACGGCACTTTGCAACGTTTTGTTGACCTTTACGGCTTTGCAGGCTGGTGGGCAGTGGAAGACGACGGCGGCGGCAGCACCGCAGCATACTTCAAACTTACCTACTACTGCGACCAGTTAGAAGGCGAAATGAGAAACAAAATTGACGGCTTGAGCGTCCGCTGCGTAATGGACTACTAAAAACAGCAAGGGCGACCGCTAAGGTCGCCCTTTTTTATTTTTTTGATTTTTCCAAAAAAAACTATCTTTGCCACCTTTTAAACAATCATTCAGATAAATAGTTTAATAAAAAGTACGAAAATAAAAAAATGAACCTCTTTACCCTTTCTAAAACACTGTTAAAATCGGAACAAAGCAACTATTCTAAACCCATAGTAAAGATTACTATTGCAGGCGTAGCATTGGGAGTAACGCTTATGCTTTTAGCACTTTTTATAACAGCAGGATACAAAAAAGAGATTCGCAACAAAATGGTAAGTTTGGGCGCACATATCCGAATTTCGAGCGTAGAAGAAAACTACTCTTTTGATTTACTCCCTTTTGATAGAACCCAACCTTTTATTGAAGAATTATCGAAAAATATTCACATTAAGAATGTGCAGTTTTATGCTACTAAAGTAGGTATTTTGAAGACGCAAGACCAAGTGGAAGGAATTGTGTTGAAAGGAATTGACTCTACTTTTTCATGGAAACTATTTCTCCCGCATATTATAGAAGGAAACCCTTTAGTTTATCATTCCGATTCCGCTAGCAATAAAATATTAATTTCTAAAATATTATCTTCAAAACTACGGTTGAAAGTAGGCGACAAAGTAGGTGCCTATTTTGTGCAGGAACCGCCACGACAACGTAGTTTTATCATTGAAGGAATTTACCAAACAGGACTCCCAGAAGTAGATGAAAGATTTGTCTTAACAGATTTACGCCATGTGCAAATACTAAACAACTGGATGTCCGAACAAGTGAGTGGAATTGAAATTCTGATTGATGATTACAATAAATTGGATGCCTTAGGACAAAAAATTCACAGTGAAATTCCTTACGATTTAAAAGCAGAAACCATTAAACAACTCTATCCTAATATTTTTGAATGGTTGGCACTCTCCGATACCAATGCTATCGTTTTACTTGTCATCACTATTATTGTTTGTATCCTTACCATGACATCTACATTTTTCATCATCGTTTTAGAGCAAACAAAAAATATCGGTATTTTAAAAACAATGGGGATCAATCATAAAAGAGTGGTAAACGTGTTTATGATTATGGCTTCGCAATTGATTCTTCGCGGTTTGTTTTGGGGAAATTTAATTGGGATTGGGATTGGAGTATTGCAAACCACCTTGCATCTTATACCGTTGGATCCTGCAAGTTATTATGTATCTTACATCCCGATAACCATTCAACCCTTCACGTTATTGTGGGTAAATCTGCTTGTTTTTTCGTCTTGCCTGCTCACTTTGCTTTTGCCTGCATACTATATTTCAAAACGGATTTCACCGATTGAAGCGATACGGTATGAAGTTTAAAAAAAACGCATTATTTTGCATCTTTAAATCAAAAAGTAAAATTTATGCACTACGAAGATTACCCCTCACCCTGTTTTGTGATGTTTGAAGAAGCCTTAGAAGCTAATTTGCAATTATTAGATTTAGTACAGAAAACAGCCGGTGTTTCTATCATTTGTGCGCTGAAAGGGTTTGCTTTTTGGAGGTCGTTTCCTCTCATTCGTCAATATTTAAAAGGTGCTACGGCAAGTTCGCTGAATGAAGCACAACTTATTGTAGAAGAGATGCACTGTGAAGCGCACACTTACGCACCTGCCTATTTGGAAGAGGAGTTTGAATCTCTTTTGTATTATAGTAGTCATTTAACATTCAACTCGTTAAGTCAATGGGTACGTTTTCGTGAAAAAGCGTTATCTTGTCCAAAGAAAATCAGTTTTGGATTGCGCGTAAACCCTGAATATTCAGAAGTTATTACCGATTTGTACAATCCTGCATTACCCGGATCCAGATTGGGTATTCTATCGGAAAATATGCCGGCACATCTGCCCGAAGGAATTGAAGGTCTGCATTTTCATACATTGTGCGAAAATAATAGTTATGCGTTGGAAAACTGTTTGAAATTGTTTGAGGAAAAATTCGCACCTCTTATTAAAGAATGTAAATGGGTAAATTTTGGTGGCGGTCATCATATTACTAAAAAAGATTATAATGTTGAACATTTAATTGATCTTCTTAGAAATTTTAAGCAACGCTACCCAAACTTGGAAGACATAATTTTAGAACCGGGCGAGGCAGTGGGCTGGCAAACCGGCGTACTCATTTCAACAGTAGAAGATATTGTTGAAAATAAAGGAATTAAGACTGCCATGTTAAACATTTCTTTCTCCTGTCACTTACCTGATTGTTTAGAAATGCCCTATAAACCTGTTGTAATTAATGCGAACGAACCTAACTCAAGTAGCAAATGGGTATATCGGCTTGGCGGGAGTTCTTGTTTAGCAGGAGATTATATGGGAATGGGAGACTTTGCCTTTTCCGAACCCTTAGAAATCGGCGACAAAATTATTTTTGACGATATGATTCATTACACAATGGTAAAAACCACCTTTTTTAACGGAGTAAAACATCCGGCAATAGGAATGGTTACCAAAGAAGGTGAGTTTATTTTATGGGCTGAGCCAGGTAAATATGAAGATTATAAAGCAAAGTTGGGATAAAAAATGGCAGAAATTACAATAAAAACAATTTTAGCACCCGCAGAAGCAGTTTTTAAGGAAAAACGCAGTAAATTTTTAGCATTTGCGTATCCGGTAGAAAATGAGACAGAAATAAAAGAAAAAATTACATTTTTGAAAAAAAAATACCACGATGCACGACATCATTGTTATGCATACATTCTAAGAGCAGATAAATCTGTATATAGAATGAATGATGACGGCGAACCATCAGGCACAGCAGGACGTCCTATTCATGGTCAACTTTTGTCGAAAGAGGTTACCAATGTGTTAATTGTAGTGGTTCGTTATTTTGGAGGCATAAAGTTAGGGACAGGAGGATTACGAATTGCTTATAAATTAGCAGCAAAAGAAGTATTAGAAAATGCAATAATTATTGAAAAAAATGTATCATTTTAAACAAAAAATGCACTCATGATAAAAAAATACTATTTTTGTGCACTTACTAACGTAATACTAAATTCTTATGATTAAACCCGAAACTCCTGTAAGTTTCTTCAGATTTGAAGATTTGCGCATTTATGCGAAAGCCTTAGATTACATTACTTGGTTGCACAACGTGGCAAGCAAATTTCCAAGCCATGAACAACCCACACTTGCTTGTCCTTTTTTAAAAGTAGCACAAAGTATTGCGCTCTACCTTGCTGAAGGTTCTGCCCGAAACAAACCTCAATTCATCTATTACTTAAAAATGGCTAAAAGTTCTGTGCGTGAATGCGTAGTCTATACAGAAATTGCATTACGCTTAGGAATTATGAATGAGGAAGATAAAGAACATTCTGTAAATCAAATGATGGAACTTACCAAAATGATTGGTTCTTTGGTTACCTCATTGCAACGTGCCATCCCTAACGCAAAGGAAGAAGACGAATTTGACGATATGCAACTGCCGCCGGATATTGACTAATGAACAAATAACCTATACTCCTCCCATTTATTAGACTAATTAGGGTGTCGTTCTTATAACCGGCTTTTTCTGAAACTTTTCTTTATGGAACAAGAAATATTAAAATGTAAAGATCTTCTGCTACAAGGCAAAATACTGCTTTATCCCACTGATACTGTGTGGGGAATTGGCTGTGATGCAACCAATGAAGAAGCGATTAAAAAGATATATGCCATCAAACAGCGGCAAGAGAGCAAAAGCATGATTATTTTATTAGATGCTACCAATAGACTACCTCTCTATGTAGCTAAAGTCCCGCTTATTGCTTGGGACTTGATTACCCATACTTATCGCCCAACTACATACATTTACCCTACTGCCCAAAATTTACCCCAACAACTTATTCACCCCGATGGAACTATTGCCATCAGAATCACGACAAATCTGTTTTGTAAAAGACTAATCAAAGCATTAGAGCGTCCCTTAGTTTCAACTTCTGCAAATGTTTCCGGAGAGGTTACCCCTGTGATTTTTTCTGAAATATCTCAGGATATTATTGAACAAGTAAATTATGTTGTTCCTCAACAGTTTGCAGAATCTATTGAATATAAACCTTCACGTTTAGTGAAATTTATTGATGATTATAATTTTACCATTATTAGAGAATAAATTAAAAACCATTTTAAAGTTATTAATAATCAAAATATAATAATATGAAAATTGACATTATCTTAGCAGGTGTAGGCGGACAGGGAATCCTTTCTATTGCTTCCATTATAGGACACGCGGCTGTTAGAAAGGGATTAATACTAAAACAAGCGGAAGTACATGGTATGAGCCAGCGCGGAGGAGACGTGCAATCAAATTTCCGTTTGGCTGACCACGAAATTGCATCCGATTTAATTCCAAAAGGACAAGCCGACCTGATTATTTCGGTAGAACCAATGGAAGCATTACGTTACCTTCCATGGCTTTCCAAAGAAGGGTGGCTCATTACCAACAACCAACCGTTTATCAACACGCTTAATTATCCTGAAGTAGAAAAAATTTATGCAGAATTGGATAAGCTGCCACATAAAATAGTAATAAGTGCCGATAAAATGGCAAAAGAGTTAGGCTCTGCACGTTCTGCCAACATGGTAATTTTAGGAGCGGCATCCCCTCACATTGCTATCCCATTTGAAGATATTGAAAACGCTGTAAAAGAAGTTTTTGCCCGAAAAGGAGAAGAAATTGTCAATCTGAATTTAGCCTGTCTTCGCGCAGGAAGAGAGTTTGCGCTTAACCTTTAGTTAAATAGTGAAACACTTCTTCCATCGAAAGTTCTCTATCTTGTTTGGCTTTTCTAAATGAGGTTACTTTTTCTTTAAGGTCTTGCATGGAATTATCGGCTACAATATTCCCATTGTTAATAATAATGACACGGTTACACATTGCCTCTACCTCTTGCATGATGTGCGTAGATAGCAAAACGGTTTTCTTTTTCCCACATTCGCGAATCAATTCTCTGAACTCTACTAACTGATTGGGATCTAAGCCGGTAGTTGGTTCGTCTAAAATCAACACTTCGGGATCGTGAATTAGTGCTTGCGCAAGCCCCACGCGCTGTTTGTATCCCCTTGATAAAGCACCTATCTTTTTATGCTGTTCAATCTCTAATCGAGTCATAATAATGATCTCTTCAATTCGTTGTTTAACCTCTTTAATGTGATAGATGTCAGCAATAAACTCTAAAAATTCTCGTACATACATATCGTGATAAAGCGGGTTGCTTTCAGAAAGATAGCCAATTCGTTTACGCACCTCAATAGAATCGTTCCAAATATCGAATCCACAAACAGATACATCTCCTTCTGTGGGCGGAATAAAACAAGTAATAATTTTCATCAGGGTTGATTTTCCGGCACCATTAGGACCAAGAAAACCTACAATTTCTCCTTTTTTAACTTCAAAACTTACATTATTTAAAGCATATTGTGTTCCGTAAACTTTTGAAACATTGGAAATTAGTATAGACATAACCGTATTATTTTGGTGGGTGCAAATAAACAGCATTTTTTTACAAAAAAATATATTTTTGCAAACATTAAATTATAAAAAAATAACAAATTATGTATATCATTGGTATTGCAGGCGGATCAGGTTCAGGAAAAACTTCAGTAGTAAAAAAAATTGTAAATTGTTTTCCGGATGAAAGCGTGCGCGTATTATCGCAAGATGCATATTATAAAGATAATGGTATTCTTACACAAGAACAGCGTGAACAGATTAATTTTGATCATCCTTCTTCTATTGAATTTACTTTACTGATGCAACATCTTTTTGAATTAAAAGAAGGAAAAACGGTTGAAATGCCCACCTATTCTTACATTACTTGCACCAGACAAAAAGAGACCATTCCCGTTCTCCCCGGAAAAGTGGTAATTGTAGAAGGTATTTTAATCTATACCTGTGCTGAACTTCGTGATATGATTGATTTAAAAATTTTTGTAGATACAGAGGCTGATGAACGTATCATTAGAATTATTCAACGTGATGTGAATGAAAGAGGAAGAGGATTAGACAAATCCATACGGCATTATGAAAAATTTGTAAAGCCCATGCACGATATTTTTATTGAGCCCTCTAAAAAATTTGCCGACATAATTATTCCCGAAGGAGGACACAATACAAAAGGTATTGATATCCTAATTTCTAAAATTAGGTGGATGTTACATGAAGAGCAATAAATCAAATATTTTTAATATAACTCATTAGATATCAAATCCTTCTTTAAATTTTGGAATAACCACATCTTTAAATCCCGCGTTTTCGAGTTGGTTAGAAAATGCTATCCTTGCCTCATCTTCTCCATGAATCACAAAAAATCTTTTTACAGTTTGAGGATTTTGTGTGTTCAAATAACGCAGCAACTCGTTGTAATCTGCATGACCAGAATAAGAGTGGATATTTTCCAAATGCGCATTCACTTTATATTTTACTCCAAAAATGGAGACCTCTTTATCGCCGCGCATAATCTTAGCACCTAAGGTAGCCGGTGCACAATAGCCTACCGAAAGAATAGTCGTGCGTGGATTGTCAATATTATTAGCCAAATGATGCTTCACCCGTCCTGCCTCCATCATCCCCGATGCAGAAATAATAATACAAGGCTGATTGTAAGTGTTTAGTCGTTTTGAATCATCAATCGTTCTTACATAGTGCAAGTTTTCAAAACCGAAAGGATCAGGATTTGAAAGGATAAACTGCTGCATATCTTCATTAAAACTGTCAGTATGTAATCTAAAAATAGCGGTAGCGGAAACGGCTAAAGGGCTATCTACAAATATTTCAATACTGGGTAAATTTCCGGAATTTTTTAGGCGATGTAACGCATACACAATCTCCTGTGTTCTTCCAATAGCAAACGAAGGGATAATGAGTTTTCCTCTCCTTTTAGCGCAAGCATCCAACACCGTTAGCATAAGTTCTTGCTCTGCATTTTCAATAGATTCATGCAATCTGTTTCCATAAGTAGATTCGCACATAATATAATCAGCTTGGGGCAATACACAAGGATCGGGCAAAATATGCTTGTTGTATCTCCCTACATCGCCGGTGTAAAGCAACGTTTTTGTTTTTCCATTTTCTACAAATGAGATATAAATGGAAGCTCCGCCAAGAATATGACCTGAATCATAAAACTCAAAAGAGAATGTAGGGGTAATTGAAAAAGTAAGATGATAAGGAATACTGATAAAATGCCCTATACAGGAAGCAGCATCTTGCATGGTGTATAGGGGCTCTACCGGAGGCAACTTTTGCAAAGCACGTTTTTTATTAAATTGTACTGTATCCGTTTCCTGAATCTTACCTGAATCGGGAAGCATAATAGCGCACAAATCGCGAGTTGCCGGTGTGCAAAAAACCTTTCCTTTAAAACCGTTTTTATGGAGATAGGGTATTAATCCCGAATGGTCAATATGGGCATGAGAAAGTAGTATAAAATCTATTTCGCACGGTTCAAATCCTAAATCACGGTTCATCGAGTCAGTTTCCAATCCCTTGCCTTGATACATCCCGCAATCTATTAAGATTTTTTGATTCTCTTTAGTGGTTAATAAAAATTTACTCCCTGTTACCTCGTTTCCGGTAGCACCGATACATTCTAATTTCATATATTATAAAAAAATTGCACTTTTTGCGCTGACGATTTATAAAATCATTAAATATAAACTACTTTATACTTATTCTGTTACAATTTCTTTTTTACAACAACAGCAACACTCTTTCTTAAAATATCTCCAAGTAAAAGCTGCCAGCGTTGCGCCAACGAACGGGGCAACTATAAATACCCAAAGGTTCTTTAATGCGCCAAGATCAGCAAAATTCGAAGAAATCCCTTCAAAAATTGCAGGTGCAATACTGCGGGCTGGATTTACAGATGTTCCTGTGATAGGAATACAAACAATGTGAATGAGTACCAATGTTAATCCAATTGCCAAACCAGCAAATTTAGGAGCATTATTTTTGCTGTCTGTAACACCCATAACCACAAAAATGAAGATAAAAGTGAACACTGTCTCAGCAATCAATGCAGGTATTAACAAACCATTACCGAAATTATTTGCACCGGTGGTAGTAATGTTAAATTCATTGGTAATTGCTCCTGTTTTTACTAAAGCAAAAATAATAGATGAACCGATGAGTGCACCTATAATTTGTGCTAACATATAGATTCCCATACTTTTCAGAGAAATGCCTTTATTGATGTAAACGGCTAATGAAATTGCGGGATTAATGTGGCAACCGGAGATAGGACCAATGGTATATGCCATGGCTATCACTGCTAATCCAAATGCAAAAGCTACCATAAATACCCATGAAGAGGATACTGTCCCACCTATAGCAAACATCAAATCAGCACCAAAAACGGCGGCACCACAGCCCATAAGAACCAACACCATGGTTCCAATCATTTCAGCAAAAAATTTTTTTGTCATAATGTTAAAATTTTAATTAATAATAAAAATCAAGAGTGCAAATTAACATAAAATTTCCTACATAAGAATTTTATGCTAATTTTGCACTTCCAAAAATTAAACCATCATGGCTATAGATTACAAAAAACTTTTTCCAAATGTTTCCGAAAATGAATGGAATAATTGGAAATGGCAACTCAAAAACCGTATCGAAACATTAGAAGAACTTACCAAATATGTGCAATTAACTCATGAAGAGGAAAGCGGTGTGAAAGAATCGTTGAAAACGCTCCGAATGGCAATTACCCCTTATTATTTAAGTTTAATTGATCCTAAAAATCCTAACTGCCCCATTCGCAAACAGGCAATTCCTACCAAATTTGAGACCCATAAAGCCGCAGCAGACCTGATTGACCCACTCCATGAAGATGAAGATTCGCCCATACCCGGACTGACCCACCGCTACCCAGATAGAGTGCTTTTTCTTATCACAGACCAGTGCGCCATGTACTGCCGCCATTGTACCCGCAGACGTTTTGCAGGACAACACGATTGCGAATCGCCGCAAGAACGTATCCAAAAAGGGATTGACTATATTGCCGCCACTCCGCAAGTGCGCGATGTACTGCTCTCCGGAGGCGATGCCCTGATGGTAAGTGATGCTATGTTAGAAAGTATTATTCAACGTTTGAGAGAAATTCCTCATGTTGAAGTAATTCGCATTGGCACTCGCGCACCTGTGGTTTGTCCACAACGTATTACAGACGATTTGGTAAATATGCTGAAAAAATATCACCCAATCTGGTTAAATACTCACTTCAACCACTCCAACGAAATAACCGATGAGGCAAAATTAGCATTAGCTAAATTGGCAAACGCAGGGATTCCTCTCGGTAACCAAAGTGTTTTATTAAGAGGAGTAAATGATTGTGTATTAACCATGAAACAATTGGTTCACGACCTTGTGAAAAACCGCGTGCGTCCTTACTATATTTATCAATGCGATTTGTCGATGGGAATTGAACATTTTAGAACTTCCGTAGCGAAAGGTATTGAGATTATTGAAGGATTGCGCGGACACACTTCCGGCTATGCCGTACCTACTTTTGTGGTGGATGCTCCTGCCGGCGGCGGNAAAATACCCGTAATGCCCAACTATTTAATTACACAAGGAAACAATCGCGTAGTACTGCGTAATTATGAAGGAGTTATTACAACATACACCGAACCTGATAACTACGACGCCAACAGCGAATGTGTTAAATGTGAAAAAAAATGCAAAACCGAAGGCGTAGCTGCGCTTCTAAACGGCGAAACATTGGCTATTGAACCCGCAAACTTAGCCCGTAGAAAAAGACATGCAAAAAAATAATCCGCTCTTCGTTTTTTCTCTAATACTGCTTTTGCTATCTTCTTGCTCTTGTAAAAGAAAAACAGCCGAAATAATCATTACCCCCGATGCTTTGAAAAACCATTTGCAAAGCGCCCGATTCTTCGGAAATGTGAAAACTGTAGAAACAGATACTTATTATTATGCCAACAATGATTCGCTATATCTGTTAGCTCATAAACATATTCAATTTTACAGCTCAGACGGATACCTCACAAAAATAGTATTATTGGATAAAAATAACGACACGGTTTCCAAAAGAACTCTCTATTATTTGCCTAATGCTAACGAAAATTATTGGTTAGAGTATAATTACAGAAATAATGAAGTAACAACAGATACTTTTGTGTATGATAAAAACGGCTTTAAAAGTGAAGAATATTTCCGGTTAAACGATTCATTATTATACAAAATTCATTATAAAACAGATGCCATAGGCGGTGTTATTGAGATGAAACGTTTCCTCCCTGAATATCATCTCACTAATACATTCTACTATAATAACAACGGATTACTTGAACGCATTGAAGAGTATGATCCGCAAAACAAACTGTACAAATTTGTTACGATAGAGTATGATAATTATGGAGATGAAGTGAACCGCCGTGCTTTCAAAACTTCTAACGAAATTATTGAATATACCTACACCCAATATAATAATGAGGGACTATTGCAGAAAGTAATTTATGAAGACTTTTTGCACAACATACGTGAAGATAAGATCTATTCCAAACATGATAAAAAAGACAACTGGTTAGAGGAAATAACATTGCAAGGAAAAGATACGGTAAGAAAAAGGGAGAGAAAGATTGAATATTACTAATGAGTATTCATAATAATTAATATACTGTACGAAAATGTGGAAAATATTATAGATTTTCATTTCACAATTAGATTTCTCAAAAATTCATATACTTTTGTCCCCAAAAAAAAATTAAAGTTTAAATTTTTAATTTTT
>JGI24702J35022_10002434_pt1 | contig 11350 bp, 5 predicted proteins | sample TergutTh196P4_FD_35022 | JGI IMG/M metagenome (IMG submission 35022)
TTTATCATCCGAAAAGGCGCAAACGTCAATCGGGATTTGGAAGAATTATTCCGCCGGATTGTATTTTCCATCTGCGTAAGCAATACCGACGACCATTTGCGGAATCATGGTTTCCTTCTGACATCCGAAGGCTGGATTTTGTCGCCCGCTTACGATATAAACCCAAATCCGACAGGCGCCGGTCTGAAGCTGAATATTTCCACCCATGACAATTCATTAGATTTAAACCTGGCAACCGAAGTCGCCCCTTATTTCCGACTAACAGCTATTCAAGCAAATACCATCATCCAAAACACAACCGCCTCAGTATCCCAATGGCAACAAACAGCCAAGAAATACAATATCCCAAAAGACGAACAAGACAGAATGAGCCAAGCCTTTTCAAGAGGTTAAAACGGGCGAGTACGTTCGCGTACCCAGACTAAATTCCTTCAGTCAATTGTCATTTTTGATTAAAAATATTTCCAAAACCCATCTCATTGCAACACTTCAATATTACGGTTTGCCATATCTATGAGTTTGATGCTTCCAAATCCGCAATCGTAAGCGATGTCGTTGATCGACATTCGTTTGTCGTTTTACAAAGTCTTGCCGATTTTTCGACGTGCATCCGTAATCAAAGTATGAAAAAATTCTGGTAGTACTTTGCAAATCTTGCTATTTTCAAATGTTGTATGCAGGCATTTATTTCTTAAATGTTTTTTTGAAATATTTTCTCATAATAACCATTGCGGATGCTTTATAGGAGTTCCAGTTGCTCAATACGGACGCTGCTCCCTTATAAGTGGGCGATTTGTGAAACACTTTATCATCTAATGTTTTAAATTCGGCATAACTGCTGGTAGCTCCCCCAAAATCATCACCACGCCGTGATATCAGGATGGTAATCGTTAGAATGAATTGAGCGTCCTCAACATCTTCTACGACTTTCCAATATCCCCATTTTGTAAATTCCTGAACAAGATATACTCCTGCTACAGACTCTTTATCAAAATCTAAAAACACTTTATTACCTTTCGCTATCAAAGCAGACATTTCTTTCGTGAGAACCTGCGAATAAACGCTAGATACGAAAAGTAAAGCGGTAACTATACAAAATAACCTTTTCATTTTATTATCCCTGATTTGTGTCGGGCGCAACTTTTAATTCACTTCTCCGTACTTATTGTTTCCTCTACTCGTATGGCTTTTCGAACTCGCCCCGTTTTTGAAATGGTCTCCGGACTCCATTGCTTCGCTTCGATAAGCGGATGATTCGTTTGTTTTGAAAAATAATCTTTTCATGCTTCTGAAAGCGATTGTCCTGTGTGCATCGCGAGGTTTTAAATTTTTAATTTAGAAATAAGAAGGCACACAGACCGGCGGAAATGTTATTCCGCCGGTACAGATGATCCTCTTCTCTTTATGCAGGATGTAAAAACTCATTCCTACTCAGCAGTACTATTTTTTCTATTTCACTTTTTTAAATGTCACTTCTGATGTTTTCTCGTATTCTATCAATGTCAGCGTATTTCCGCTAATACTAAATGTATAGCGATGACTAGATTCATATCCACCGCTAATGTTTCTCGTCAACATTATTACATTGTCATAAATTGAATATCTGCCCCCATTAAAATTTTCTTGAGTATCAAACCTACCATAGTATGTGCCGTTATCAAAGAAAACAATGCTAATCCTATCTCCTTCCCATACACCAATGAGGTTTTTGTTTACGGAGATCGATTGTGATGAATTTGACGAACACACTGTAATGAGTAACATGAAAAGCAAAACCAAAGCGATTGCAAATATCATATTCACTTGGTTTCTCCTAATCGTTTGGCTTTTCGGACTCGCCCCGTTTTTTGAAATGGTCTCTGGCTCCATTACTCTGCTTAAATTTCTAAACTGTATCATTTTTTTTTAAACGATTGCCTATACATCGTGAGGTTCTAATATTATAAAATTATCATTCATATTAATTATACACTACCTTTACCGTATTTTTCCCCGACAGCACGATATACACTCCCTGCGTCCGCAAAGGTATAATCGCTTCTTCGGATGTAACGATGCTTTTATATACTAACATGCCGTATAAGTTGTATATATACAGGGATTCGCCTACGGTCAGTCCGGTTACATGCAGTAATCCGTTTTGTACCCATGCTCTCATCAGGGTGGATTGCGGATTGTCGTTGCTTGTTGGCGGCGCTGCGTATGTTAGTTCGATGGAAACGGGCGATATGCCATCACCGCTTACGGTCAATGTCACTTTGTAGACGCCTTCCTGTAAGTTTTCGATGGGAGCGATTACAACTTCCGCATCATCTCCTGTCATCAGACTGTTTATGGTTGATAAAGGAAGTGTAAAGAAGCCGGCGTTTGCGCCGGAAAGGGTAAGCGTAAGTTCGCCTGTCGCTACGTTACCGGTGTTGATTATTCGTACCGTAAGTTCGTCTACGGGTAGCAGTTCGATGAGTTTCTGCTGGGTAACGACGTAAGGTGTAGCTAAAATGACGCCGTTTGTTGGGGCTGTCAAAATTTCTGTCGCGCCGCGCTTCAAGGTGACGGTAAATGTGAAGGCGCCGTTTATACCTTCCGGATTAGTTTCTGTACCGGCGATTGCAGGCGTAAGTGAAGTAACTTCAACTAATGCGTCGATTGGCGTCGACGATGAGCGAAGTTGCAATCCGTGCGACTGTCCGAATAAAAGGTCGAGCGTATATAATAGCCATGTCTTAACGCTTGCGTCATCATTTGCCGTTTGTTGGGCTATATGATATGTCCCACCTTCGATGTCGTTCCGGGCAGAAGCAACGGCTTCATCATCTATTGTTTCCTGCGTTTTTTCGAACGTAACTGTGACGGTAACATCGTAAGCGGGCATTGCAAAAGTGCGCGTATTGCCCGTTCCGCTAAGTAGTAGAACGGTTGCCGGTTCGCCGGTTTTGTAAACTGCAACAATGTCTGGTTTATAGCCTGTTTTAGGCGTTATAGTCAGCATGACAGTTTCACCCTGTTGGGCTGTTGTCTTGTCGGTTGATACGTTACCATTGGTTATTATACCAATAAGAACGGCATAGACAGGATCAGACGAAATTGTTCCGTTCTTGCTTGCCGTACCGTTTGCATCGCCCTTAGTTAGAGCAACATCAAAGTTGAAACTGCCATTCGTATTACCGGCTGATGACGTAAAGGAGGACAGTGTCAAATTGTTTTCCGTCACCGTAATACCGGTTATAGCAATCAGACTGTTGATTTGGCTTACGAGCCATGTTTTGACAGTCGTTTCTGTATTGGCTGTTAATTGAGCAACGATGTAGGTGTTGTTTTCGATGGCATCCTTGGCAATGGCAACTGCTTCGGCGTCTAATGTAGCCTGCGTCTTCTTGAAAGTAGCCGTAACAATCACATCGTAAGCGGGCATGGTATACGTTCGGATGTTATCTAAACCGTCAAGCGCCACGATGGTAATCGGATCTCCGGTTTTGTTGGCTACGATTATATCTAACTCATAACCTGCTGCGGGTGTGACTGTCAGCGTCACGGTTTCATCTTCCTGGGCAGTATGCTTGTCGGTTGATACGCTACCGTTGTTCAATATCCCAATAAGTACGGTATAGACCGACTCGGTCGAAATTGTACCGTTATTACTTGCCGTATCATCTGTATCGCCCTTGGCTATCGAAACAGTGAATTCAAAGCTACCGTTTGTTTCACCATCAGCGGGAATAAAGTTGCTTAATGTGATATTTTCGCCCGTCACCCTTATACCGGTAGATGCAATCAAGCTGTTAATTTGAGTTGAAAGCCAAAATTTAACAGATGCTTCTGAATTGGCAGTCAATTGAGAAACTGTAAAGGACGTATTTTCGATAGCATCCTTTGCAGCAGAAACAGCTTCGAGGTCTAAAGTTTCCTGTGTCTTTTTGAAGAAAGCCCTAACGGTTACATCATAAGCAGGCATGGAAAATGTTCTTATGTCACCGGAGCCGCTAAGCTGCACGACAGATGTCGTTTCGCCGGTCTTCTTTGCATTAACGACGTCCAACTCATAGCCTGCATCCGGTGTGATGGCCAATGTAACGGTTTCGCCCTGCATAGCAGTTTGCAAATCGGATGACAGATTGCCATTAGTCGCCGTTTCGACGGTTATGGCATATATCGGTTCAGCCAAAACTGTTCCGCTTCCGCTTGCCGTACCCGGTGCATTTCCCTTTTCGAGCGCAACATCAAAGTTGAAGCTCCCGTTTGTCCCGTTGGCAGCTGGCACAAAGTTATTAATCGTGATGTCGTTTTTCGTCACAGTTATACCTGTTTCGTTTATCAGGCTATTAATCCATGTTACCAGCCTCGTTTTGACAGCATCATCGGTATTGGCATCCAATTGAGCAACTGAGAACAAGTTGTCCTCTATGGCCTCCTTTGCAGTTTGAACTGCTTCCTTGTCGTTTGTATCCTGGGTCTTTTTAAAAGTAGCCGTGACTGTCACAGCGTAATCAGGCATGATAAACGTACGCTCATAGCCTGATCCGTCAAGCGTCACATCCATTGTCGCATCACCGGTTTTGATAGCGAAAATAGATTCTAACTCGTAGCCCGTGACAGGCATAATGGTCAGCGTCACGGTTTCGCCCTGCATAGCTGCAGTCTTGTCTGCTGAAACGCTTCCATTTGCAAACGTGCCAATGCTCACACCATAAGTGGGATCAATACATTCTTCAGGTTCATTACCAGTCCAGACACCATAAGTATTACCTCTGTTGATCGTACCGCAAAGGTAAACTGTGCCGTTGTTAGTCAGCGTTTTTCCTGCAGGTATTGTCAAAGCAGCATGTAAAGGTATTTTCAGTGTATACCCGTTTGGAATTTCCACATCATCGGTAATTGTAACACTTTCGCCATAGAATGTACCATTGTATCCGTCAAAAAGAATACCGCGAACAACGCCGTCAATATTTGCTTCAATTCCCCACGATACGAACACCACTGCATCGCCGTCCATTGTCAACGTTCCGTCGTCTACACTATAAGCTCCACCGCCAATGCCGCAATAGCCAAATACCGTAACAATCCCACCGGAGATTGATACATTTCCTCCCGCTCCGCCAACTTTATCACTCTCGCCGCCGTTTCCGCCGCCGCCAATACCCACTCCTAATGAACTTGCTAATACCGAAACGGTTCCTCCAGTGATGGTTATATCGCCGCCTGCACTATAAATGCCTCCTCCAATTCCAGCTCCCCAGCCGCTACCGTATACAGTCACGGTTCCACCATTGATAGTAATGTCGCCGCCTGCGCCATTATTTCCGCCACCGATTCCTGCACCATTACCTCCACCCATTACTGTGACCGTTCCACCATTGATTGTGATTGTTCCGCCTGAGCTGCCGTTGCTACCTCCAATACCAGCGCTGGAATCACCACCGTTTGCCGTTAAGCTACCGGTTCCGTAAATTGTGAGTGTCGCGCCGGTAGTTTGAATACTTGCACAATCATTTCCTCCCGTAAGGATATTTGTTCCCGCAAGCATAAGCGTTACCTCTGCTCCGTTTCCAAGCGAAAGTGCAGATTGCCCCAAGTTAAGCCCACTGATAGTAACATCTTCAAGTGTGATAATTACATCTTTTGCATCATCCGCTACCGTAATGCGCCTTTCGCTACCCGCATTATTCCCTGTGACAATCACATCCGCATCGTCTTGGATGGTATATATATCATTTGCATACGTCCAACCGATACCCTCTGAGGTGGGATTATTTAAGCTCAAATCTATCTTATTAGTTGGATAACTCAGGGTTAGCGAACCGGACAGTGTATAGTTGGCAAGCCCTGTTTGAACCGTGAATGACGAAGTAGTAATAGCATTACTCGTACTTGTGAGTTTACCGTTGTTGTATGACAATCCACTTTGATCGAATGTCGGGGTGTTCATGTCGATAATATAGCTATAATTGTTGTTGCTGCCAGTCAAGTGAAGTACGGGTGTTTGATTGCTCCCGCTAAAAGTTGTCAGGCTATTAAGTCCCGTCAAATTAATCGAAGTCAATTGATTATAGAAACAACTCAACGTTGTAAGTGCAGTATTCTTCGACACATCAAGCAAAGTCAATTGATTGGAGGGGCAATATAACGTTGTAAGTGCTGTATTCTTCGAAACATCAAGTGAAATCAATTGATTGTTACTACATTGTAATGTTGAAAGTGAAGTATTATGTGACAAATCAAGCGAAGACAATTGGTTGGAATAACAGTATAAACTCAAAAGAGTGGTACTATACGACAAATTAAGCGAAGTTAATTGATTATTATAGCAATTCAACGTTGTAAGTGCTGTATTCTTCGAAACATCAAGTGAAATCAATTGATTATTGTAGCAATTCAACGTTGTAAGTGCTGTATTCTTCGAAACATCAAGCAAAGTCAATTGATTGTTTGAGCATGTCAAACTGATAAGCGCTGTATTCTTCGATACATCAATTGATGTCAATAAGTTGCTATCGAAATACAAGCCTTGAAGTCTGGTATTCTTCGATATATCAAGCAAAGTCAATTGATTGTTTGAGCATGTCAAATTTATAAGCGCAGTATTCTTCGATACATCAATTGATGTCAATAAGTTGCTAGCGAAATACAAGCCTTGAAGTCTGATATTCATCGACACATCAAGAGATTTCAATTGATTTTGTGTACAATCCAAATAAGTTAGATCAGTGTTACTCGTCAAATCAATAGATGTCAATGGATTTCCATAACACAATAAATTAAAAAGAGAGGTAAAAAAATGAATACCGGTTAAATCAGATATGTACTTGTTATTTACATCTATAAAAGTTATGTTGGTAATTTCTTCATCTGAAAGTTTGCCGTCGCTTCCATATGGTTGTTCCAAAAGGTATTGCCTGAAATTCGCATCAGGGAAATTAGTTGCGTTAATCTCTATTTCTTTGATTATGGCTACAATATTGCTAAATTCATTCCACACATCTTTGGTTTGATAGGCAGTTACAGAAGCAGCAGGTACATGCAGTATACAGGTATTTTTATTTACGTTGGTAAAAACATTGGAATTAATCGTATGTGGAGTAGTTGCATGATTGACGATTTCTGTCATACTAGTGCATCCGTAAAACGAGTATTCCCCTATTAAAGCAACACTATTTCCAATAGTGAATGATGAAAGACCAATCCATTGTCTAAATGCATGATCCGGAATACTTGTTACATTATCACCGATTTTAAGAGTAGCTAATGCTGTGCAATTTTGAAATACAGGGTCTGAACTACTTCCCATTGTCGTACAGTTGGAAGAATTGAAATTAACTCTAGTAAGGTTGGAACAAGAACTAAAAGCATTTGTCCCAATTGATTGAACGTTTTCGGGAATAGTTACGGACATTAGACCAGTACAATTGCTAAATGCAGTGGCTCCAATTGATTTAATACTATTTCCAATAGAGACTGATGAAAGACCTGACCATTGTCTAAATGCATGATCCGGTATCTTTGTTACATTATCGCCGATGTTAAGTGTGGCTGCTGCAGTGCAATATTGAAATACAGGGTTTGAACTACTTCCCATTGTCGTACAGTTGGAAGGATTGAAATTAACCGTAGTAAGGTTGGAGCAAGAACTAAAAGCACTATTTCCAATTGATTGAACGTTTTCGGGAATAGTAATGGAATTTAGCCCATTGCAAGTGTAAAATACAGCATCTCCGATTGATGTGACACTATTTCCAATAGTAACTGATGAAAGACCTGGCCATTGTCTAAATGCATGATCCGGTATGCTTGTTACATTATCACCGATGATAAGTGTGGCTTCTGCAGTGCAATATGGAAATACAGGTTCTGAGCTACTTCCCATAATCGTACAGTTGGAAGGATTAAAATTAACTGTAGTAAGGTTGGAGCAATTACCAAAAGCATACGCTCCGATTGATTGAACGTTTTCGGGAATATTAATGGAATTTAGCCAAATGCAATTACTAAAAGCATTCGCTCCGATTGATTGAACGTTTTCGGGAATATTAATGGAATTTAGCCCATTACAACCGCTAAAAGCAGCCACTCCGATTGATGTTACGCTATTTCCAATATTTGCTGATATTAGACCGGTGAAACTGCTAAATGCACGATCTGGTATTCTTACGACATTACTGCCAATAATAAGAGTGGCGGGTGCAGAACAACTGCTAAATACTAAGGAATTAGTACCCATTTGCACACAGTTGGTAGCATTGAAATTAACAGTTGAAATGTTGTTACAATCTCTAAACACATAGTCTCCGATTGATGTAACACTATTTCCAATAGTCACGGAAGAAAGACCGGTCCAGTTTCTAAATGCATGATCAGGTATCCTTGTTACACTATTACCGATGATAAGTGTTGCGGGTGTAGTACAAAAAGAAAATATCGTTCCAGCCAAACTATTTATATATCCAATTGTTGTGCAGTCGATAGCGTTGAAATTAACTGTGGTAAGGTTGGTGCAATTATAGAATGCATGATTACCTATAGATTGAACTCCTTCGCCAATAGTCAAAGAGTTCATACTAGTACAATTGTAAAACGCCCATTCTCCAATTGAAGTAACGCCATTTCCGATAGTTGCTGTCATCAAACTAGTACAACCCAAAAAAGCTCTATTGGTTATTAGTAATACATTATCTGGAATAGTTACAGATGTCAGACCCGTGCAATCCGAAAACGCACCAAAGCCTATATGTGTAACACTATTTCCAATTGTTATGGATTTTAGACCAGTGCATTTCGAAAACATGAAGTGTGAGATATAACCACTATTATCAATATTTGCGTACGTAAGACCAGTGCAACTAGCAAATGCATTATTTTCAACTCTTAAAATACTATTTGGAATAGTTACGGATGTTAAACCCGTACAACTGGAAAACGCTGATTCTCCGATTGATTGAAGGTTATTTGGAAAAGTTACAGATATAAGACTCATGCAATTGCTAAACGCGCCTGCCGGTATTATTTCTACATTATTGCCAATGTTAAGTGTGGTGAGTGCGGGACAATTTGGAAATATCTGAGGGGTGCCAATTCCTCCTGGCATATATGTCGAACAATAGATTGCATTAAAATTAACTGTTGTAAGGTTGGTACAATTACTAAATGCCTGATTTCCGATTAATTGTACGTTTTCGGGAATTGTTACGGATAACAAACTTGTGCAACCCGAAAACGCAGATGGGAAGATTTGTATTACTCTGTTTGGAATAGTAATAGATGTCAGACTCGTACAATTGAAAAAAACAGATTCGCCAATAAATTCAACACTATTTGGTATAGTCACAGATACCAAACTTGTGCAACCAGAAAACACAGATGAGGGGATTTGTATTACTTTGTTTGGAATAGCAATAGATGTCAGACTCGTACAATTGGCAAACGCAGATTCGCCAATAAATTCAACATTATTTGGAATAGTCACAGATGTCAGCCCTGTAAATTGTTGAAATGCATTGTCTGGTATCCATGTTACATTATTACCGATGATAAGCGTGGCGGGTGCCGTACAATTTGAAAATATACCTCCATTACCTCCTCCTGGAAATGTACAATTAGCATTGAAATAAACTGTGGAAAGTTCCGTGCAACCAAAAAACGCACCACCAAGGGATGTAACGCTTTCAGGAATTGTTACGGATGTTAAACCAGTGCCACTGAATGCAACAAATCCAATTGATGTAACAGTATTTGGAATAGTTACTGATTTTAGAGCCTTACATCCGTAAAACGCATATTCGCCGATGGTTGTAACACCACTTTCGATTATAACCTTACTGAAGGAATCGTAAAATCCACGCCACGGGGAATAGATGACCCCAGCACTCATGTAATAATTAGGCATTGACCCTTTTCCACTAATGGTGAGAGTATCACCTGAAATACTCCACGAAAGACTTCCCGTTGTACCACTTTGTGCGTTGGCGATTATTGTTGCTGCACAAAGAAAACCACAAATCAACAATCCAACCCTTAAATTAGACAAAAGGGAAGGTATTATACCTTTGGAGACGCGTTGCGTCCCGTCTCTAAGTGTTGGGGCGTCCGTGCCGCCCGAATTAAAAATTGTACTCATTTTTTTCATTTTATTATTGTTTTAGAAATTTATTGTATGCTATTTTATTGACTTTCAGACAAAAATAAAAAAGGCGTGGAATTTTCCTTGTTCGTACTTCAAAGGTTTCCACGCCTACCATCACTAACAAGTTTTCCACGCCGCTCTTGCGACGTATACTAACCTGTTCTCGTGATGGTAACCCGAAAAATCGGGATGTGGAATTTTTTGAAGTACAAGAACAACTTATATCCGTTACTTTATCTTATGTCTTTTTTTACTTTCTCATAGGCAAAATGCTATTTTAATTTTTGATTAATTGAGTGAATATTAAACATTTAATGGAATAAAACCGTCAAAGCATAGGTCTTCGTCTAATTTCTTCCAATGAACTCCATACGGTGAAAATTCAAATTGGTTTCTTTCCTCAATTGAGGCGTTCAAAAGTGGTTGATACGCTTCTAATGATAAAAAAGCCACTTTCCCGTCATCATTTTTCAGGTAAATATTTACCTTATCAAACCAGATTTCATTCCCTGTTTTCATGCTTCTTATTTTTATTATCGATTAAAACGCTTTCAGGTGTTCGTCGTAAATGGCTACGGCTTTGCCTACTTGTTTGATGATGGCAATGCCGTTGTCTTTGCAGGCTTTTTCGGTTAGCGGGTTGATTGACATCCCTGCAAGCGCCAGATATACTTTTTTATCGTTATACTTCGGGAAGTTCACCCGGAATGTTTGCGCCTTCCTCAATACCTGTCGCGGTAAATCGCTACTGTCTGCTTTGTATTTTACTTCAATGATGCATACTGCGCACCCGTTTACCAATAAAATATCGTACTCGTCTTCATAACCCTTATTGAAAGTAACCTTGCTGCTTTTCATCACATCATCAAATTTCTCTCCCAAAATATTTCGCTTTCCGTGTAGAAAAGCGTTATAGAAGAATTCTTCGGCATATTCGCCATTGCTGTTCCCCATACCTCCTAATTGTTGGCTGACCTGATTGACGTTTTTTCCCATTTCGTCTATGCGTTTACCGACTTGATTCAGGTATTCTCCCACAGCTTCGAGTTTTTTAGTACTCTCGGCGCGCCTTTGGTCTTCTTCGGCGTTCCTTTGGTCTGCTTCTACACGCGTCTTTTCTAATTGGGTCCCAAATTCATGGAGGGTTGCCCATACGCTTTCAAATGATGCTGGTTCTTTTTCCATTTCTGATGCTATTATACAACTATTTTACTATCAAATAATCTCTTTTGAGGGTTA
>JGI24702J35022_10002435_pt1 | contig 11349 bp, 5 predicted proteins | sample TergutTh196P4_FD_35022 | JGI IMG/M metagenome (IMG submission 35022)
TATTAAAATTATTTTGTTATTTAAAATTTGTAAGAATAGTATAATTAATTATTAAAATAATTAAATTATTTAAAATTATTAATAATTTATAATTCAAAATCAAAATAAAAATCTAAAAAAAGAATCATTAATCTTAAAAACAGCTAAATTAAATAAAAACAAATATTATTGCTAAAAAATGAAATATATAAAAAAATAGATAAAGAATTATAAATCTTTGTTATAAAAACCGTAAAATTCACTACAATACCCACACATTGGATATTTATCATAATGATAATGGCTATCATCATCTTCATTAATGTTGAATTTTACACCACAAATATAACATATTTCGATTTTTTCTCTTTCTTCTTCACTATTTTGATTAGAGGGGTGGTTTTTTATATTTTCATCCTTCATTATCACACCAAAATGACTTATAAGTTTGTAAATTAATTTTAAAATGTTAAAAATTCAGATTGAACAAAATTTTTCAATCAATGAGATTTTTAACTTTATTAGAAATGCTTATAGAATTTAATATCAATAAAATAAGTTATGAGATAATTCAATTCAATAAAATAGGATTATGAGTAGAATTCAAAATCATTAAAAAAATCAAGACACCAGAATAAAAAAATTTCTCAAGATTCAAGAATTCATTAGTAAAGATTCAAGATTTAAGAATTTATCAGTAAAAAGTAAAAAAATAAAAAAAAATAAAGTAGTTATAATAATAAAATTTTATTATTTTAACTAACTTATATCATGTTTTTGTAAAAGCAAAAGCTCTTCAGTAGTAAGTTTTTTACCTTTCTTAAATTTATCAAAGATATCTTCAGCCCTTTCTTTTTCTTCACGATTTTTCTTATTACTGGATTGTTTTTCTGCTCTTCTTCTTTTGGATTTTCCAGCACCAAGTTTCTTATTGATTTGATGAATTTCACTTAATACTATTTTAAACTCTTCATGTTTGCCAGAAGCAGATTTTCTAGCTTCTATAAACAATCTATGAGCTTCATCAGCATTAGTTCTAATTTCATCGGTTTTTTTGAAATAACTTAGCATGTTCTCATGGGCTTCTTGAGCTTTTTCTGAAAGATCAACTACAACAAGATGATGTTCTTCAGAGGTTTTCTTAAGTATTTGGGCATCCTCTTTCACCTGTTCATCTTCTTGAATTTCACTTAGCTTTTTTCGAAGATCATTAGCATTTTTGACAAGTTGATTTTCTTTTTTAATATCTAAAACTCGAGTTTCAATAATTTTATCAATTTTTTTGATTTCATTCTCAAGTTTAAGTTTATCTCTTCTTCCAGAAGACCATTCGAGGTTTTTAAGCTCTTCATTAACTTTGTCACGTAATTTTTTATTTTCTTCAACTTCTTTGTTGATTTCATTACGTTTATCTCTAAACTCAATAGCTAATTTCAAGTTTTCCTTTAAAGAATCATTTAATTCGTCTCGAATTTTACGTTGTTCTTTAGCTTGATTATTAAATCCTTCTCTTTCTTCAGCTATTTTAGATATTAAAGTTTCTCGCTCGTCTTTTTGTTTTCTAACACCTTCAGGTGTATCAGCAACTTTAAATGAGCTTTTCGGTGGTTTTTTTACTTCATCATCAGAATCTTTGGTGTCTTCATCTGATTCTTTGGTTGGTTCTTTGCTGTCTTCTTTTGAGTCTTTGCTTAGTTTTTCGGGTTCTTCGGGTTCTTCAGGTTCTTCGGTGTCTTCTTCAGGTTCTTTAGAATCTTCGGTGTCTTCTTCTGAATCTGAAGTTGTTTCTTCTTTTTCATCTACAACTGTTTCTAATTCTACTTCAGTAGCTTCATTTCCTTCATCAGGAGCTACGTCTTCATTTTCAGCTAACTCATCTGTAACTTCTTCTTCAGTAGTTTCACTAGTTTCTTCTTTGGTTTCACTAGTTTCTTCAGTAGCTTCGCTAGTTTCTTCCTTAGTTTCACTAGCTACATTCACAGTTTCACTAGTTTCTTCCTTAATATCTTCAGATTCAGTATTTTCAACATTTTCATCGGATTTTAGTTCGTCAATAATAGTCAATACCTCTGTTAAATCATTGGTTTCAATAATTATGTCTGCTGCTTCTTTAACAGCTGGTTTAGCATTAAAAGCTATTCCATATTCAGCTGCTTCTATCATAGAAATATCATTGGCTCCATCACCAACAGCGATACAATTTTCTAATGAAATATTTTTGTCTTTAATAAGCTCAGTAAGAATGTCATATTTAGAACCTTTAACTAAAGGTCCTGTGACTTCACCAGTCAATATACCGTCTTTTTCTACTAATGTGTTAGTAAAAATATAATCAAAATCAATTTTGTCCTTCAAAGAGTCTGTAATTAAATCGAAACTACCACTAATAATAGCTACTTCCAATCCTCTATCTTTCAATGTTTCGATTGTTTCTTTCGCACCTTTCATAAGTTCCATTTCAGATGCTAATTTTTTAATTTCTTCAACAGAAGCTCCTTTTAAAAGTTTTACTCTCTCTTTTATAGAGTCTTCAAATTTCAAATCACCAATCATAGTTTGTTCAGTGATTTCAGCTACTTTCTCTTGAACGTTTACTAATTTTGCAATCTCATTTATGGCTTCACCATCAATTATAACTTCATCTAAGTCAAATACTACAAGTTTAATCAAACATACCACCAATTAAATTAAATCCAACTCGCTGAGCCGGTCATAAGCCCTTTCCACACCCAGCTTGGCGTCGTCAAAGGTTTTGGCACCAGTACAAACTACTTTGCCTGAACCAAATAAAAGCAAAACAACTTTAGGATCTTTTAAACGATAAACTAAACCAGGGAATTGTTCTGGTTCATATTCAGTGTTTTCTAATTCCAAAGCTACTGCTTCTAAATTTAATGTTGCTTCTAAATTTGCAGAAGCTACGATATTTTGTATTTTAATTTCAAATTCGTGGGGAATATCTTTATCTATGGTCCTCATCATGTCAACAGTTTTTTTTATAGCTAATTTTGAATCTTCAATGGACTTAGCACCAGTACATACTAATTTACCAGAACTAAATATCAAAGCCGCAGTTTTTGGTTCTTTTAGTTTGAAAACTAATCCAGGAAATTGTTCTCGGTTAAAATCAACACCTTCTAAAGCTTTAGAAACTTCAGTCAACTCAATGTCTTTTCCAATACTTGCAGAAGCTACAATATTTTCAATTTTAATATCAACATCGGTCAATTTAATATACCTCCCAATCAAATTAAAAAAAGTAAGCAAAAAAATACTTTATATAATTTCTTATTTATATAATATATAAACCTATTTAAATAAAAAAATAGAATTATTAAAAATTGTTTAAAAAAAGATTGTTCATTTTCATCAACATACATTTAATCTAAAAAAAGGTAAGAAAAAATGCTTTTTTTTTTTTTTTAAATAATTATGGATGATAAAACACTATTTTAAAATAATAAATGGGAATTTATTATTGTAATTTTGTAATATAAATCTGTTATACTAATAGGATTTATTCTCAGTTTTTGCTACATTGATAGATTGTTTTTCATCAAATATAAATATATCAGTAAATATTATACTGGAAATTAAATTTCAATAGATATTAAATTTCTCAAAGATAATAAATAGCTAAAAAAAAGTTATAAATAATCTAATAATGTTAATAAAATTATTAAAATGGACAATTAAATATTTAATTGCGGATGTTTAAAGTTATTTATATAATAAAATTTTAGAAGAGGATTACTTGATTGAAGTAGAAGTAAAAGCTAAAATAAATGATTTTGAAACTATTAAAAAAAGATTAGAAAAAATCAATGCTTTAAAAACAAGAGAAGAATATCAAAAGGACATTTACTTTAATAGTCCTATTAAAGATTTTGCAAAATCAGATGAAGCACTTAGGATACGAGAAATTTCAATCAAAAATGAAGTTAAGACAGTTATAACATATAAAGGTCCAAAAGTTGATAGTTCTAGTAAAACTAGGGAAGAAATTGAATTAGTTATTGATGAGCCAAAGAAAATTAGTAAATTATTTGAAAATTTAGGTTTTAAAAAAGGAAACATTGTGGTAAAAAATAGAGAATTTTACCAATTAAATGAATATATTATCTGTCTAGATGATGTTAAAGGATTGGGTCCTTATATGGAAATTGAAGTAGATTTAGAGGATGGAAATGATTATCATCAGGCATTGGATGGAATATTCCAGCTGTTTGAAAAATTAGAAGTAGAAAATAGTTTTGAACGGAAATCTTATCTTGAACTTTTAGAAGAAGATTAAAAATAATCTTTTTTATAGTAGAAGACTTTCAAATTATTTTTATCACAGGATAAATAGAAATTTGAAAGTTAAACTATTTTTATTTACTATTATTTTCTTTTAAACACGCCTCCAAGCAATAAGAAAAATAAAACAACTGTAAAAATTGCAATTACAGGAACACCAGTCTTTAACATATCTACTTTGGAATTCCCAGTCTCTCCTAAAACTCTATTTTCATCAGAATCGTCCTCGTTAATATCATCGGGACTAACAGAATCATCACCAGGATTGTTATCTGGATTATCAGGAGTTTTTATAGAATCAGAAGCATTAATAATGACAGGTTCAGCACTTGCACCAAGAATTTTTTGATCTGCAAAAACACTAACAGTGTTAACAATTGTGCCACTAGCATTAACCTTTACAACAATAGTCAAAGTAGCTGTTTGGCCCACATTAAGATTTCCTATATTCCATAAACCAGTTGCAGGATTATATCCTCCTTTGGAAGCATTGCTACTTAAATAAACTAGTCGTGAATCAAGAATATCACTGACTTGAACACCAGTTGCATTATTTGGGCCATAATTAGTCAGAATAATTGTATAAGTTACTAAATCTCCTTTTGCCACATTTCCAGTAGTGTTAATAGTCTTAGAAATTATAAAAGTTACAAGGACAGGAACATTAATACTACTATTATCATCACCAGTTCTATTGTTGCCTATATTAATCTCATTAGAGGAAACATTAGCTATGTTTACTATATTACCAGTACCATTAATAGAGACAGTAATATTTAAAGATACTGTTTGATTAACATCCAATTTATCAATAAACCATATACCAGTTATTTCATCATAAGCACCTGTGGTACTTACAAATATTAAACGAGGATCTAAAATATCAGTTACTCGTACACCTGTAGCTATATCAGGGCCATGATTAGTTACATTAATAGTATATGTAACTAAATCTCCAAGATTTACATCGTTAGTAACATTGGTAGTTTTAATAATAGTCAAATTAACAGCTGGAGGAATTACAATAGTATTGTTATCATCAACAGTACTATTATTACCTATGTTGTTATCAGTAACATTAGTCACATTCGCAAAATTATCAATAGAACCTGTACCTTTTATAAGGACAAAAATTTTCAATGTAACAGTACCATTAAGAGCAAGATCACCTATATGCCAGATTACAGTATGGGTAGTAGCATTATACTCATAAACTCTATCACCAAAAGCACTTTGATAAATCAAACGAGGATCTAACTCGTCTATTACCACAAGACCAGTAGCCATATCAGGGCCATGATTTGTCACAGTAATAGTATAAGTAAGTAAATCACCCATATTCGCAGAACTAGTATTAATAACTTTAGTAATAGTTAAATTGATAGTAGCCAAAACATCAATATTACTATCATCCCCATCAGTACTATTATTCCCAATATTAATTTCATTCACATTTGAAATGTTTGCAAAATTATCAATAGACCCAGTACCATTAATCCTGACAGTAATATTCAAAGTTACACTACCACCTACAGTAAGAGTTCCAATATCCCAGGTGAGAGTATTAGTGGCTAAATCAAAGTTCCATGTTCTATCACCAGAAGCACTTTGATAGATTAAGCGAAGATCTAAGACGTCAATTATTTCAAGTCCATTAGCAGCATTAATTGGACCATGATTAGTCACAGTAATAATATAAGTAATCACTTCCCCATTGCTTACATTACCACTAACATTATTGGTTTTAATGATTGTAATGTTTACAACATTGCTTAAATCAGGATCTAAATACAGTATAATATCAGCATTGTCTCCAATAACTTCAAGAGAAAAGCTATTTTCATAGTTTAAACTAACAGTATATGAGTGTTTTCCTTTTCCATTAACATTAGCTAAGCTATAAATAGTTCCACTAGGACTATTCCAGATAAGATTAACCAAAAAGTCTGGAAGCACATTATAATCTTCTATGCTAATAATTCCCATACTATCAATCAATACAAGCTCATATGATAGTTCAATATTACCAACGGTCTGATTAGTACGGTTATTAACAATAGTTCTATAGCTATTAGCAGATAATGCCATTACAAAGTGATTAGCTAATGTAATTCCACTTACGAGTGGTGTGTTATTTCCCCACCAATTATAGTTAGCATTAGTATTAGTCCCACCATTTAAAAGGTCAAAGCCATTGGAATTAATATTATTTAATATTCTGTTGTAGTTAATAACTGCATTAGAAGATCCAAAAAGAACCTGAATTCCTAATTCATTGTTAAATATATCACAACCAAGAACACTATTGTTTGTTCCATTAATCAAAATACCAATAGTATTGTTAGAAATATTACAAGAAATAACAGAATTATTTCCTGAAGATTCATTGAAAAAAATACCATTAAGATTATTTGTAATATTAGAAGAAACAACAGAATTACTACTACTTGAATATCCATTGAAAAATATAGCCCATGAATCAGATCTATAGTAACCTGTAATATCAGAATCAACTATAGTATTATCTCTTGCATCTCTGGTGAAGATGATACCACCATTATTTAATAATCCAAAACTATCATCTACAGTATAGTTACTACCAGTACCACTGATACCAATAGCAAAAACATTATCATGGATATAATTATGGGAGGATAAAGCAGAAATTGTATAAGTCTCATTCACAAGAACAAATTGAATAGCAATACCATTATCAATAATCCTATTATTATCTAAAGTAAAAATTATAGTCTCAATCCCAATACCTTGACTATTGTTAGTAAAATTAGAATTACTTATTATTGAATCGTTACCGGCAATATAAACACCACCACCAATAGCAGCATTATTTTCATCAAAAATAGAATTTATAATACTAAAATTAAGACCAGAACTATAAACACCACCACCATAAGAAGAATAATAAATTGCATTATTACTGCTAAAAGTAGAATTAATTATACTACAATTTTCACTAGCATTATTATAGATTGCACCTCCATTTAGAGAAGCATTATTACCTGTGAAATTAGAATTGACTACACTAAAGTTAGCACTAGCATTATTATAGATTGCACCTCCATTTTGTCGAGCATTATTACCTGTGAAATTAGAATTGACTACACTAAAGTTAGCACTAGCATTATTATAGATTGCACCTCCATTTAGAGTAGCATTATTACCTGTGAAATTAGAATTGACTACACTAAAGTTAGCACTAGCATTATTATAGATTGCACCACCATTTAGTCTTGTTACCCAATTATTTGTAAAAGTAGAATTCAATACAGAACTGAAATTACCAGAAGTATAAATCGCACCTCCCCCACCACTAGCATTATTATTAGTAAAGTCAGAATCCACTACACTAAAATTAACACCAGTATTGTGAATAGCACCACCAGTTCCAATATCAATTCTTGATGCATAGTTATCTGTGAAAGTAGAATTAACTACATGGAAATCATCACCAATGTTAGAGATAGCACCACCATTAAAATATGCAATATTTCCTATGAAAATACAATTATCCACAATAAAATTATTGCCTGTATTGTAGATTCCACCACCTAATGAATTTCCATTGTTACTTGTGAAAGTAGAATTTACTACACTAGAATTAACACCTGTATTGTAGATTGCGCCAACTCCATATACTCCCATAGGAGAAATACCTCCAGTATTACTTGTGAAATTAGAATTAACTACACTAAAATTAGCGCCACGATAATTATAAATTGCACCAGCATATCTACTTGCATTATTATCTGTGAAATTAGATGTAACCACATTAAAATTATCAGCTAAATTATTATAGATTGCACTACCAGAGTAACCTGTATTATTACTAAAAGTTGAATTAACTACAGTAAAATTACCTCCTGTATTGTAGATTGCACCACCAGAATTCGCGTAGTTATCTGAAAAAGTAGAATTCAGTACAGAACTGAAATTACCTGTATTAAAGATTGCGCCACCATTTAAAGTACTAGAAGCATTGTTATTAGTAAAATTAGAATTAACTACAGTCAAATTAGTACCAGTATTGTAGATTGCACCACCCTCACGATTTGCATTATTAGCTGTGAAATTTGAATCAACTATGTTTAAATTTATACCGGTATTGTAGATTGCACCACCATTGTAACCTGTATTATTACTAAAATTTGAATTAGTTACAGTCAAATTAGCACCATAATTGTAGATTGTACCATCATTATTATTACTAAAATTTGAATTAGTTACAGTAAAATTAGCACCATAATTGTAGATTGCACGATTATTAGTAGTAAATATTGAATTAACTACAGTCAAATTAGTACCAGTATTTTGGATTGCACCACCATTATTACTAATAAAAGTTGAATCAACTACACTAGAATTAGTACCAGTATTTTGGATTGCACCACCATTATTACTAGTAAAAGTTGAATCAACTACATTAAAATTAGCGCCGGTATTGTAGATTGCACCACCAGTACTATATGCCCAGTCCCCATTACTATGTACTTCATTTCCTGCAAAATTAGAATTAACTACACTAAAATCAGCACCAGTATTTCGGATTGCACCACCATAACTATTTAAATTACTTCCATTACTATGTACTTCATTTCCTGTAAAATATGAATTAATTACGCTAGAATTAGTACCAGTATTGTAGATTGCACCACCAGAACTAGTTACATTATTACTTCCATTACAAAGAGCATAATTTCCTGTAAAATATGAATTAGTTACACTGAAGTCAGCACCATTATTGTAAATCGCACCACCATAACTTCCTATATAAGTACTCCCAACACAAAGAGCATAATTTCCTGTAAAATTAGAATTTGCTACACTGAAGTTAGCACCAGTATTGTAAATCGCACCACCTGCCCCAGCACTACTACTAAAACTACTATTAATACTACTTGCATAATTCTCTGTAAAATTAGAATTTACTACACTAAAATTATCCCCAGCATTGTAAATAGCACCACCACCACTAGTACTTAAACCACTACTGCTAGTACTACTTGCATAATTCTCTGTAAAATTAGAATTTGCTACACTGAAGTTAGCACCAGTATTGTAAATTGCACCACCATAACTACTTACAGTAGAACTCCCATTACGGAGAGCATAATTTCCAGTAAAATTAGAATTAGTTACATTGAAGTTAGCACCAGTATTGTAAATTGCACCACCATAAGTAGAATTTACAAGATTAGTTGCAGAATTGTTTACAAAATAAGATTCATTCACATCAACTAAGGAATTATCACCATATACTGCACCACCCCTACAAGCTGCAGTGTTATTTGTGAAGTTAGAAGTAGACACACTTAAGGTTCCATTAACAATATAAATAGCTCCACCACCATAATAAATTGTATTAGAACCAGTACCATTAGAACAAAGAGTCACTGAATTGTTCATGAAATTAGCATCAATAACACTAAGAGAAGTCCTTATAGCACAGATAGCACCACCATAATTAGTGGCAGTATTGTTGGTGAATGTACAATTAATAAAATTCAGCATTGTATCTACTGCATAGATAGCACCACCTTGATTTGTAGTGCCATTATCAACATACTCTTGATTTCCATTTGTAAATGTTATATTTATAAATGTCACGTTTAAATTAGGACTTATTGTAAATATTTTTGTTTGGTTTCTTCCGTCGATTATTACACTACCAGGGGGTCCATCCCCTCGGATTGTGACATTTTTATTTATCGTTATGTTATTGTCTTCGTTAGTTTTATTATAAGTTCCACTAGCTAAAATAATAGTGTCAGCATCATTAGCTATAGCTAATGCTCCATTTATGCCTCCAGACATTGCATCATTAATATTCACGTCTACTGCAAAAGTAGCTTGAGTGCTAAAAACTAAAACTAAGGCGAAGACCAAGATTCCTGTTAAAAAAATCTTTTTTAATTTAATCATTTTTCTTTTCACCTCAACAAAAGGAGTTTTTTTTATAGTGAAAAATTTTTGGGAATGAATTAAAAATCGGAATTACGATTATATTAAATAAAATTGTAGGTAAAATCATCAGTAAATCTTTTAACGATACTATTAGCAAGGATTTGTTAAAATGATTAGTATATTTAATATTACTGATAAACAGCTATTTTTATTTAAAAAAGAAGTATTTTTCTATTATTACAATTATTATTAAAATTTTCAAAGTTAAAATTTTGAGAAATATATTTTTAATAAAATTTATTTACACAAAAATTATTTTTAGAAAAATCATTTTCATATTTAGAAAAATTACTTTTGAAAAAATTAGTATTAAACTATAAAAAATACTAGAATTAGGAAATCCTTTCCTAGTTTTGAAAGTTTTTAAAAAGATTGATAATTATTAAAAAAGTTTATTTTTAAATTTTATTTATTTAATAGATATAATTATAATAATATCTAAATTTAATGTTAATTCTACAATAGTAATTAAGATTTCATTTGATCTAATATAGATTGTAGATTTTTTGTAACTTTTATTTATCTATTAATAATTGTAGATTTTTTGTAGATATTCTCATTAAAATTAGTTATTTTCCATTTTTTATTGGAATTAGATAATTGTAATTATTTTCAAACCTTCTAAATTTTTTCCATTTCTTATAGTTCCAATTTTTTATCACTTTATCCCAATTTCTCTCAATTCTCTCAAAAATTTCTCTCAAAAATTTATTATTCTGCATTTAGAATGAATATTCATCGAAGAATTATCCAAACCTTAAATTTACTAACAATCTATTTTTCACAGGATAATTAAAAAATAAAGTTAATAGTGTTTAAAAATACCTGATATTTCAGATATTCAATGCATAATGTAAACACGTAAATAGTATTATGTGCTATAATTAAAATATTATAATTATTACTTATAAAACTATTTATTTTTATCATGTGATTAAATAATATTTTTATAAAATATTGTTTTATCATTATAATATAAATCATGATTATAAGAATAGTTAGAATATATATTAGAATAAATTTTTATAAGTAATTCTCATTTATAATTATATATTAATTATAGAATATATGCCTTTATATTCTAAATTA
>JGI24702J35022_10002436_pt1 | contig 11348 bp, 8 predicted proteins | sample TergutTh196P4_FD_35022 | JGI IMG/M metagenome (IMG submission 35022)
CATATCGAAAAAGAGGCCGAATATCATTCGGCCCCTTCGTTCATTTCTTATAGGCGGTGAATATCATTCACCGTGCCCATAAACCAAACCTTGTTTTAGATCAATAACCGCCTCATAATCCACCTTCTCCTCCTTCCCAATAATCGCCCTCACCAGCCCCTTCACATCTCGCCACCCCTCGTGCCTGCGCCCATATGTTTTTTCAACAAGCCACACAACCGGCCGCGCGCGCCGCAGCAGCCTCATCACACGCGCGTATTCGGGCGTGCCCTTCGTATAGAGCTGGTCGCCGTAAAAAACGTTGCGCACCAGCTCGATGCCGAAGGGCAGCAGGGGGCTCCTCCGCACGATATTGGCAACCGGCCATTTCAGCTTGGAAAAAATCTCGTTCTCAATCTTCCGGTTGAAGCGCCAGGCGAAGTACTCCTGCGCCGTCATGCCGTTTTTGTCCCAGTCAAACTCCGGCACGGTGGAGGTCATCACGCGCATCACCCAATTTTCATCGATTGTAATTTTGCGTATGGCGCAGGGCCCGCCCACCAGCGAGCCCGTGCAGATATCGAAGATAAAATTGCCGCCGGGCGTCGTCAGCTTGTTGACCGACTGCATGTGCATGTGCCCGGTGAACACCAGCGGCAGCCCCGCGTCGGCCAGCCTGGCGGCGATGCGCCTCCAGTTCTTCAGCGCGGCGTCGCCCACCTGCGCCAGAATCGGCGAGCCCGGCAGCAGCGGCACATGCATCATGCCGAACATCAGCTCGCCGCTGGCCTTCGCGTCCGCAAGCTGCGCCAGCACCCACTCCATGGAGTCCTCGAAGCCGCCGTTGCCCTCGCCCAAGTTGTAGTTGATCCCCAGCAGGCGCACGCCCTCGCCCAGCTGCGCCACATAGCACACGCGGTTGCCGTCCACGGCGATCGCGTCCTTCATCCCATATTCGTAATACAGATCCTTCAACTCCTCCCGCGTGACCCCCTCCACGGGAAAGCGTTTGGCCCCATCAAAGGCGTAGGGCTCGTTGTCGCCGTCGTGGTTGCCGGTGATCACATAAATCCGTTTGCCCCCCGCCTTCAGCTTCTCCAGCTGTTGTATGACCCACCTGTGGCTCTCTCTCTCGCCGTTGAAGGTCATGTCCCCCGCGATCAGCAGGATTTCGCTCTCCCTGTCCGCGGCAAGCTGCGCGAACGCGCTCTCAAGAATCGCGCCCGTCTCGGCGATGCATTTCTGATCCGTCAGGCTCCTGGCCTCATAGGCCTCGCCCTCGGCCCCCAGGGACTTTTCAAAATAATGCAGGTCTGTGATCAGCGTAAATTGCAGCTGTTTCAAGATGGAGCCTCCGAAAAGTGATGATTGATTGCCCCCGCCCCGCAAACCACAAACCCTGCGGCAACCGTCAGAATCGCCCCCTTGGGGGAGATGCCGCGAGACCCCGCAGGGGTCGTTTTGCGGCAGATGGGGTAGAAAAGAGGGGCACTTCGTAGTATAGCATTTTTCAAAAGTCTTGTAAAGTCCGGAAATCTATGCTACAATAGATCCAGAATTTGCGATGAGGAGGTTCCCCATGCGTAACATAAGAAAAATCATCTGCATTGCGGCGGTTCTGGCGCTGCTGGCCGCGGCGTTCACCGGCTGCAAGCTGGATCCGAAGCCCGCGCCGGGGGTATCGGCGGAAATCGTCCTGCTGCATACCAACGACACCCATGGCCGGGTTGCCGGCAACGATACGGATATCATCGGAATCGACCGTATCGCCGCCATACACGCGGGGCTGCCCAATTCCCTGTTGCTCGACGCGGGGGATGCGCTGCACGGCCTGCCGCTGGCGACGCTTCTGCGCGGCGAGGACATCGTGGCGCTGATGGGCGTGGCCGGCTATGACGCCATGGCCGTGGGGAACCATGAGTTCAACTACGGCTGGGCGCGCCTGCGGGATCTGCGGGACATGGCGAGCTTCCCCATGCTTGCCTCGAACATCCAAAAAGACGGCGCCTTCCTGCTGGACGATACAACAGTGATTGAAGTGGCGGGCGTCAAGGTGGGCCTGTTCGGCCTCACCACGGAGGGCGCGGCGTACTCCACCATGCCCGCCTATGTGGAGGGCCTGGAATTCGCGGATGCAATCACCACCGCGAAGGCGAAGGCGGCGGATTTGCGCGGGCAGGGCGCTCTGGTAGTGGTCGCGCTGTGCCATCTGGGCTGCGTGCCCTGCGAGGGCGGCACGCTGACGCCCGAACTTGCGAAAGCCGTGCCGGAAATTGATGTCATCATCGATGGCCACAGCCACACGGAGCTGCCCCAGGGCATGACGGAAAACGGCGTCCTTATCGCCCAGGCGGGGGAGAACGGGCATAACCTGGGCAAGGTGACCGTCACGCTGGAGAACGGCGGTATCACCTCCAAAACCGCGTCGCTGATCGGCTACGATGAGGCAAAAAATATGGCCCCCGCCCCGGATGAGGCCGTCGCGGCCAGGCTCGCGGAGATCGCGGCGGAGCAGGAGATTATTCTCAAGGAGCCGGTGGGCGAATCGAAGGATACGATGTCCAGCGCCAGGGCGCCCGGCGTGCGCACTCAAGAGATGCCCCTGGGCAATCTTGTGGCCGACGCCTACCGCGAAGCTGCGGAAGCGGACATCGCCGTAGCCAACGGGGGCGATATCCGGGCTGATTTGAAGGCGGGCGTGGTGACCAAGGGCGATATCGTCAGCGTTCTGCCCTTCGGCAACACGCTGATGGTGAAGATAGTCACGCCGGCCCAGCTGCGCGCGGCCCTGGAAAACGGCGTGAGCGGCATTGTCCTGGACGCCAACGGAAAAATTGACACCGAGCAGTCGCCCCAGGGGCGGTTTCTGCAGGTGTCGGGCTTCCGTTTCAGCTACGATGCCGCCGCGCCTGTGGGGCAGCGCATTGCCTCCATCACCCTTGACGACGGCGCGGAATTGGCCCTGGATGATAACGAGACGCAGCTGCGCCTGGCCGGGACCAACTACGTGATGACCGGCGGGGATTCCTACGTCATGCTGGGAGAACTGCCGGTGGAGCGTGAGCTCTGCGCCGCCGATGAGGCCCTTGTGGCGTATATCGGGCTGCACACGCCAGCCGCCGCGCCGGAAACGGGCAGGATTTCGGTTTTGCTGCCATAAATCGAGCTATTTCCGGAAAACAAACAAATACTCATGGGCCAACAGCAGGAAGTTGTACTTCACGCTGTTGGTTTTCCAAAAGCCTGTGGCCTTGCAGTTGTGCTGCTCCTTGATGATAAGTTCCTTCAGCGTAAAGCCTGCGCCCTCGAACAGCTTCATCACGTCAAAGCCCATGGGGATAACACAGCCTTTTTTGCGGGTGTCCCATGCCCGGATCTTCATCGAAAAATCCTGCCGATCACATCGTTTTCCAGATCGTTGATATTGTAAATGTGCTCCATCACATCAAAGGTCTCCTCAAGGTTGTGCCTCGCGCTCGCCCAGCCCTTCCCGTCCGTAAACCAGGCAAACGCGAACCTGTCCACGTTGCGCGCCTCAAGGGCGATGGTTTTATAGCTGCGGGCCGTTTCGTTCAGCTTGGAGCCGCCGCCGGAATAAAAATTCGTTTCAATCCCGTATATCGTCTGCGGCGTGGGGACAACAAAGTCAAACCGCTTCACCGTCTTGCCGCCGTGGCTAAGTGCGGACAAATCGACGCTCCATCTGGACTCGATGTCGGCTATCCCCATCTCCTTGAAGTAGGTGACATTCTTTTCAAGCCCGGCTTTTTGCAGATAGGTCTCCACCAGGTTCTCCATCAGGTGCCCGCCCCGGTTTTTGCGCCCATTGGAATCCAATCCGGCCTCCACCCCTGTGGCGATGCTGTCAACATGGCGGTGCACCTTGGCAAAATCGGTATAAAAGGTGTAGTCCACAATGCTGGATTTGAAGCCGGAAAACCATTGGGTGAAGTCGCGCATGGAGTGCCCCCTTACATTATTTACAATCAGCAGCTCGCTGATTTTGCCCCTGCCCGTGCTGACGGAATTGATCATCCGGGAGGCGCTGATACGGTGAATCTGATGCCTCGCATATAGAGCATCAAAAAAGTCGTCGTCTGGATTGGTATTCCTGGGGTCCGAATTGCTGGCGACAACATAGGCGCCGCTGTCGCTGAGGGCGTCGATGAACGCCGCCAGTTCCGCCTGCGCGGTATCATCGAACCCGTCCTGCGCGTAGGAGGTAAAGCTGGAGGTTGCGGAAAGCGGGCGGTACGGCGGGTCAAAGTAAGCAAAGGTGTGCTTGTCAATAAAGCCGGCGGAGGCCTTATACTCCCCGCAGACGATCTTGGCGGCCTGGAGGCAGCGCGAAACGGCGCGGAGATTGGCGGCGTCGCAGATGGTGGGGTTTCTGTAATTGCCCATCGGCACGTTGTACTCGCCCCTGCGGTTGACCCGGTAGAGCCCATTGAAGCATGTCCGGTTCAGAACGATGAACAGCGCGGCGAGCTCCGGGCTCTTGCTTTCCATGGATTTCAGCTGGTTAAACCTGTCACGGTTGCGGTAATAGATCTCCCTGCGCCCATCCTCTCCGGCGGAAAGATACTCCTGCTCCAGATGATGCAGGACTTCAATCAGATCATCGATGCTGTTGCGTATGCAGAGGTAGGTCTGAATCAACTCCCGGTTGATGTCGCTGATGTATACCTCCGACAGCTTGTAGTTGCTTAGAACGTCAAAGAGCACGGCCCCGCCGCCCACGAAGGGCTCGGCGTATTTTTTGATGGTGCAGCCCAGCCCGGCAGGGTATTTCTCCCGGATTTCCCCGAGGATTTGCGCCTTGCCGCCGGCCCACTTCAAAAATGGCTTTGCGGCAAGCTGCTGTGTGGCTTCCTTTGCGGACATGGGTGCACCCCTCCCGAATTGTTTGTCATATTATATGCGAAGCCGGGAATAAAGTCAAGCCCTGCGGTGTTGCCGGGCCGGGCTCCGTAGCCTGCCAGCCGGTGGTAAAAGAGCCGTCTGTGACGGCCGCGTCGTCGTCGTAGTCGTATCCCGCGTCGGGCAGCGATATTCTCCTTGCGTCTATTGGGTTTTCCTGTGCCGCTGCATGCGCAGCCGTGCGGAGAGCGAGGGCAGGGGAGCGGCGGTGGCCTCGCCGCCGGGGAAACACAATGCCGGCGGTATCTCCCCCTGGGCAGGCAGGGCCGTGAAGGCGAAGCTTCTGCGTTCCCTGGCGGGTACGGGGGTTCTCCGCACGAACTCCACGGTGAGCTCGAAGCAGCACGCGTTGGCCGGAAGGCGGGCCTCATAGGGCAGGCGGGCCGTTTCGCCGGGGCGCAGGGTCATGCGGCCGGGGATGGCCGCCTCGAGATCCAGGCCCCCGGCCCGCACCGATACAAGACCGATATCATAGTGCGAGAGATTTGTCAGCAAAAGAGCCTCGTCCCCGGCGGTGAGGTAGCCGGCGACGCTCTGCGAGAAGCGGGCCTCCAGGCCGTCGGAGGGGTTGCAGGAATCCCTGAATTGCGGGAACGCCGGGTCGGAGAAGACGTCCCGGATATCGTCGGTGAACAGCCACTTGTTGTAGAGCTGCCGCGCGTAGCAATCCCAGGCGGCCTGGCCGTGGTACTGCCCGCGGAAAAACCAGGTGTGGCAGGGCAGGTAGGCACAGCCGGCGTCAATGCGGCCATCGGGGGATCGGTGGGCGCCGCGCGGCGTATCCGGCAGCGGATCGGCGTTCAGGGGGAGGACCTGGGCCCCTGTGGCGGCGGCCGTGTCGACGATGGAGTCGGAATCGATGGGGCTGCCGCTGGCCAGGGGCAGCCCTGTGCCCGCGATCAGCGCGAGCTTCACCCCTTGGCTTTGTATCTCCCGCAGGGTTTCGCCGATGTTCGGCATCATCTCGTAGTGCACGATGTCGCTCTTGCGGATGATTTCCGCATTTTTCATGGGATCCAGATACTGCGCCTTCAGGCGTTCGTAGTCCTCCGGGGGCACAAGATCCCAAAAGCTGCCGAAGTTGGTGAACAGGGACAGCAGGTGGGCGCGCATCACCCGCACGGCGATGTCGCTGAGCAGCGCCATGCGCCTTGCCCCCTTCAGACGCTGGCGGAGGGAAAATTCCCGCTGCAGGAATACGGCGGCCAAATCCAGCAGGGAGATCGGGTCGAAGGCGAAGTCCGGCTTTTCCAATATGTCCACCGTCAGGGCCGAGCCCCGGATGGCCGGCGCGTGCAGCACCGCCCTGTCGATGTCCGCGCCGCCGTAAAAGGTAAAATAGGCGGCGGCCAGCTGCCCGCCGTAGCTGACGCCCAGCAGGCTCACCTTGCCGCGGCCCGCGTCGGCTTTCACCTCCTGGATGAACGCGTGCAGGGCCCTGGCGCCCTCCGCCTGCCCCATGCGCCAGTCGTTGCCGAAGATGTAGATGCGCTCCGCGGGCACATAATCCAGCATGGAGTTGGTTGTGGGGCGCTGCGCCAGGTTCAGGCGCTCCTGCCCCCGCGCCAGCATCACGTCCCAGCGGGCATCGCACGCGTGCTGGGGCAGGGGGCTGACATTGTATTTGGACGAGCCGTCGTCGTTCATCGCCAGCTTTTCCAGCATCGGGGTGAGCTCGCCGAATTTCTTCACCACCGCGTCGGCATTGCCCCCCGCGTCGGCCAGGAGCTTGGGCAGGGTGGTCAGCAGCACATCCGCGATGGAGCGCAGCACCACGCCATTGATCTGCGGGGCCCAAATCTGCTGCTCGGTCTCCAGGCCGACATCCAGGAACAGCTGCGGGCCGCTGTAACCGGGGAGGATGATCACGGGGGGATGGCCGCAAGCGCGGGGATCGGCGACCGAGGCGCGGGAACCGCTTGTATGGGGCATGATGTCATCTCACTACACTTTAAGAATTTTGGTCCTCATATATTATAACGCACGCGGGGCAATCAGGCAAGCGTTATTATCACAAAATAAAAAACCCCCGGATTTTTTTCCGCCCTTGATTTCTATCCCATGGCAGTGATATAATGGGTGTAACCCAAAGAGAAGGAGCGCCGCTATGCCGCTGGATCCCCTGCTTGCCGAACTGGAGCAAAACATCGCCGAGGACTTAAGCGTGGAGCGCCTGGCCGGGGCCGGGCTGCTTTCGCGTTCCCAGCTGTATCGGGAATTCTACAGCGCCACCGGCCATTCCGTGAAGGAGTATGTCCGCAAGCGCCGGCTCTCCAGGGCCCTTGCGCTGATCAAGCACACGGATACGCCCCTGGAGCAGGTGGCGCAGGAGTGCGGCTTCGGCTCGCCATCGGCCCTGTGTAAGAGCGTGAAGGCCGCCACCGGCCTGACCCCCATGCAATATAAGGCCGGCGGCGGAGAATACTATTTCCCCGCCTGTGACGGAAACGCCTGGCGGCAGCTCGTCACGGTGGCGGCGGAGACCATCCCGCCCACGCGGCGCCTGCTGTATTACGACAGCCGCCTGCACGGGCTGGAGGACAGGGCTCTGGCGTGGCTGTTCGCTGAGAGGCCCGGCTACCGCGGCAGAATCTTCGGCCGCAACGGGAAGCAGGAGGGCCCGAAGCTCTGCTACGAATTGTATATAGAAGGCCAGGACGCAGATAGGCCCGCCGCCGCCGGCACTTTCGCCATGACGGCCTGCCCGAACATTGAGGAGGAGATCAACGCCGCCTGGGATTACCTGTATAACGACTGGCTGAAGACCAGCATGTATGCAATGGCGCAGCACCCGTGGGCGGACATGCCCTATTTCGAGGAGTACATCCATGCGGACGGGCAGATCAAGCGCCTGCAGCTCTATTTGCCGGTGGAGAAGAAGCCCGGCTTTCATAAAATCCGGCTGTGCCACTGTGGAGACATGCAGTTCCTTGTGGCCCGCAGGTCCGGCGCGGACGCCGAAAAGGCCGCTTCAAAGGCCGTGATGGATTTCCTGGCGGCGCGCCATCCCCGGCTGGCCCAGGGCGCGCGGCAGTTCTATGTGTCAACAATGCCGGAGGCCGGGCGGGGCCTGCGCCTCGTGCAGGGCAAATCCTACGTCTGCGGCGTTGCGCTGCAGGGTCGGCTCGACCTGCCCTCCGGCAGCGGGCTGGAGCTTGTCACCCACCCCGCCGGGGAATACGCCGTGCTGGAGGGCGACTGCTGCGGCGACACCGGGGCGTACGAGTCGGTGCTGGACGCCTGGGCACTGGGCTGTGGATTGCATACCGCGGCGGCCGCCTTTGCCGTGTATGAGACCGACGGGAGCTACGCCAGGCAGGATATCCGTGTCAAAATTTACCGGGAAATCAGAAAATGATACGCCCGGACAATCAATTTGGAACGATTGGACATTGCAAAAATCAAAAAATGTGATAGAATGGTGGGTGTAATCACAGTTGCAAAGGAGCGATAGCGATGAGCGAGCCCGCGAAGAAAGCCGCCCCGGAAGGCTACAGCCCCAAGGAGGTTCCGGAGATCATGAAACTGGCGCAGCAGGCGCAGGCGCAAAACAGGCCCGTGAAAGCACCGCCAAGGCGCTACAGGATCACGACGGCGGAAAGAACGAAATATAGCGGCGACAGGTGGCCGTTCAGCAACGTGTTTTCGGCCACGCTGCAAGCCGCGGGGCTGCTATATGGCCGCACCGGCCAGCACAATGATGTAGAGTATTCCATACAAAACGCCTTGACCGGGGAAGCCTTCGGCCTGTTCTACACGCCTGACAAGGCATTGACGCGTTGCTTGGGGCTGGAGATCTACGGTCTGGGCTGCACGCGGGTGAAGCCCCCGGCGTGCGCGCCGAAAGAGCTGCGCGCGCTGGTGCAGGCCCATGTCGCGGGCGGCAACGCGGTTTACCTGAGAAAACAGGCCGCCGCCAGGGGATACTTGGTTTTCGGCTACCGGCGCGGCGGCAAGCGGCTGCTGTGCTGCGAATTCGAGGACGGGAACGACTGGAGGAATTGCGCCCATGACTTTGATAAGCCCGTCGTTTTGAAGAAATGGACGGGCGGCGTCACCGATTTGCTGTTGTTTGAGCCGAACGGCGGCCAAACCAGCCGCGATATTGCCTACAGGCAGGCCCTTGCCGAGGGTTACCGCCTGATGACGCTGCAATCCCCGGGCGCGGACATGGACATCACGAAGCTTTCCGGGGCGGGTCAGCCGCTGTTCGATGAATGGGTCAGCCGGCTGGAGCAGGCCAACGCGGAAAATAGGGAGAAGTTCTTCGACACGATTCCGGAGGTCTTCCCGGGCTTTATCGCGCTGTATGAGAACCGCCTGCACCTGTGGAAGTTCCTGAAGATCTGCGCGCAGCTTTACGGCGGCGCACCTCTAACCGAAGCCGCCGAATTGTGCGGGCAACTGAAAGGTTTGGCCGCGCAGGCCGCCGCGCAGACGAACGAGGGCAGCTGGGAGCACGGCGAAATGCCGGAGACCGCCGGCTGGGATCGCTATCTCCTGCCGAAGGACGCGACGCCCAATGCGCGGCGCGGCGCCTTGCTGGAGAAGCTCAAGGCCTGCCGGGCGCTGGAGCTGGAAGCCGCGGAAAAGATAAAGCTGTTTTTGGAGGAGCAACGATGAGCCAACCCTTGAAGAAACCGGGCCGCACCCCGGAGAGCTACACCCCGAAGGAGATGCCGGAGATCATCCGCATGGCCCAGCAACAGAACAGGCCGGCTTCGGCAGAGGAGCTGCAGGCCTTCATCGCCAAAAGCGGCGAGCCTCCCAGGTCGAAGAAGATCAGGAAACTCCGCAGGCTGTGGCACGACTTGAAGTGCGAAAATTTCTACCTGGAGGGCTGCTTCGCCGCGGTGCTGAAGGCCGCCGGGGACGCGCCGAAGGCCCGCCAAAAGCCGCCGACGGAGGACACCAAAAAGTTCCCTCTGGCCTATGAATATTTATTTATGATGATCGTCAGCGGCACCCTGTTCACGCAGACCTACCCCAGCCTTACCAGCTCCGCCGGGATGTCCTCCGAGCTTGGCCACCGCATCATGCCGCATATGTTCCGGCAGCTGGGCTGGTCGTACCTCTATATCGACCGGGAGATGATCGCCAACCGGCCAGACCTGGCGATGCGCGCTGTCAAGGCCTCCATCAAGCGCAAAATCCCTGTGATGTCCTGCGGCATAGCCAATGTGCAGCTGAAGGAGCGCCACTTCGCCCGCCTGCCGGAGTGGTGCCTCATCGGCGGCTATGACAAAGCCGGCAAGCTCCTGGTCAACGTATATCCCGAGGATGCCGTGACAGACAAGCACGGCTATACCGCCATTGAAAACGGCCTATCCGGCTCCGACGGGCTGTACGTCCTGGGGGAGAAGCGGTATGAGACAGACATGGCGCAGCTGTACAAGGAGGCGTTCCGCGCCATCCCGGGCCTCATCACCATGCCCGCGTACAACGGCGTCTCCTTCGGGCAGCAGGCCTATTACGACTGGGCCGACGCCATGCTGGACGACGCGAATTTCGCGGACCTGCGCGATGACCCCCACGAGGGCTTTCTGTGGAAGGGCTACATGGCCCCCTGGATTGTGGCGCTGACCAACGAGTGCTATATCCGGCGGTTCTTCGACCAGGTCATCGCGGAGTGCGGCCTGCCAGAGGCCGTGAAAGTCAAGGATATCTACACCCGCATTTACGCCGATTTGCACAGGTTCCAGGAGCTCCATGGCGGGGACTTCGATGCCGACCGCACGGTGATTGCCCGGCGCGAGGTGCGCGAGGAGCTGGCGGGGCTCCTGCGGCATATGGGCGATTTGCACAACGAATTGTTGGAATTATTTGCATAAGGAGAGAAAGCCATGGGCGAACCCATCAAAAAACCGAACCGCGCCCCGGAGAGCTATACCCCGAAGGAGATGCCGGAGATCATGAGATTGGCAGGTGAAATCAAGATGAACAAGCCATACGAGGTCAAAGCCGCCAACGGCGGCAGCTACATCGACGGCGTGCCGCAGCTCCGCTGGGGCGAGTGGAAGGACTGCACCTATTCCGGCTGCCTGGCCCTGTGGCTGAACGCAATGGGCATTGATGCCACATACGAGCAGGCGGCGGGCCTGACGGGCTCCTGCTATCGTTTGAGCATGTGCTACGGTTGGGACCCGGGGTCGATCATCGTGAATACCAGCTACCACTTTCTGCGCTTCAAGAATCACGCCCACGGTGCGGACGACAACGCCAATCAAGCGTTTGGTTTTGACTTTTACAACGTGAAAGATGCAGCCGAACGGGATGAGAAAGTACGCAAGTCCATTGACGCGGGCGTGCCGGTCTTGCTCCTGGGCGGATGGGGCGCGCCTGAATGGTGCGTTCTGACAGGCTACGAAAAAACAGAAAACGGAGTCGAATTCTTCGGAAGAACGTATTTCGACAGCGATTCTGTGGAAAAACAATTTCGTACAACGAAC
>JGI24702J35022_10002437_pt1 | contig 11345 bp, 12 predicted proteins | sample TergutTh196P4_FD_35022 | JGI IMG/M metagenome (IMG submission 35022)
AAAAATAAAAAATAAATAAAAAATTGAATATTTTAAAAAAAATATGTATAAAGATAAAAAATTGAATATTTTTTAAAAAAATAAGTATAAAAATAAAAAATAAATAAAAAATTGAATATTTTAAAAAAAATATGTATAAAGATAAAAAATTGAATATTTTAAAAATATTTTAAAAATAAATAAAAAAATAGAAAAATCAATCTCTTCTATTTCTTTGATATCTTCCTCTTCTTGGGGGCCTATTATCCCTATTTCTTCGAGGAACATGGGTAAAAATACGGTATTTGTTTTTACCTCTCTTCTCTTTTGTAGTATCTAGCTCTTGTTTTACTTTTTTTACAAGTATGTTAACAGGATCAGATAATAAATGAACTCTTTTGTTAATATCTTCAAAGCTATCAAAAGGTTTTTCTTTTCTTGCTTCAAGAATGCCCCACATATGTTTTTTACCAATTCCAGGCAAGAGTTCTAACTTGTGTAATCTAGTGTTTAATGAGTCTGATTCATTGAAAAATTCTACAAATTTGTCTTCATGAGCTAATATTATTTCTTCAATAACATGATCCAGTTCTACTCTGCTAGTCGCAGTTAAATTATTAAAGTCCAGTTTTCCTTTCACTCTGTTAATTTTGTCTCTTTTTCCAGCACCTATATACACGTTTTCATGTATATCAATATTAACCTCGTCTTTAGGGGTTAACTCTAACAAAGTAAAGTTCTCTGTACCAATAGCTTGGGCAATAGGTTTTCTTTTAAATGTAGACAAATCTTCTTTCACATATCCTAAAGGTAGATAGTCTAATATCACTGCATTATCTTCCATTTGATCACAACATGGAAACAGTCGAGCTGTTCACTTTTTTGAATTTTCAATATATTTTTTTTGACTATTAAAAGTTATTTTGTAATATGTAGTATAATTTGTTATATCTAGTATAATTAAATTTTTATTTATAATACTAAAATATCTATTCTTTAATTATTATAAAATACCATTCATTTTTTATTTTAATAAATAAAGATTTAATAAAGTGTTTGTTGTAAATTCTTATTATTCTTTCATTGAATTTTGATATTGTTGTATTTGTTGTTTGTTTTTATTTTCATTGAATTTTGATATTATTGTGTTTGCTCTTATTTTTAGTAGAGAATTATCGAAGCTTTATTCTTTGTCTCTGTAATTAGATATTATCTCTAGGATTTTTTCCATATCTTCTTTTTTCAGAGGAACTCTTTCTTTAGCAAACATTAAACGTAAATCTGAAAGATCTTCAGGCATTAAATCAGCTATACGAACAGCATGTTTATGTTTAATTTTTTCTTCAAGTTCTTCTATTAGTTTTTCAGTATCTTCTAGAGGCATTTTACTAAACTTTGTAACGTGATCTAAAGTAAGATTTTGCTCATAATTAAGGTCATGATCCGCAGAAAAATTTTCAAGAATTTCTTTAACTTTAGCTAAGGGAATTGGTTGATTTTCCAAAGTTTTTTTCCCAATCATAGGATCACTCTTGTATTTTCAAATGCTCAGGTCTAATTATAAGCTCTTTAGATTTGTTTCCATCGTTTAATGTGACAATATATGCTCTTCCTCTCTCTCCAATAACTTTAGCTGTTTTCCCATGGAATCTTGGATGGGGTTGACCTTTTTGAATACTAGGATCAATGATAATATGAACCAAATCTTCTTGATTAAACTTTTGAAGTTTTTTAGTTATAGGATTAAATCGACCAGGTCTATCAACACTTGTCATTTTATTTCTTGTCTTACTTCTAAATCCTCGGGATCTTTTCATTATATAACCTCTTGATAATAATTAATATGTTAGTTTTTTAATTTTTATTAAACAGTATAGGATAATTAAGTTGTAAAATTAAGATATTTTTGAATAATTCTTTAAAATAATTTAAAATAGAAATTTAAACACTGATTATTATAATTTTTGATTTTTAACAAAATTTTTAATTAAGATATAGCTAAAAATTGTTCATGATTATTTATACCAAAAATAATAAAATTTATTCTTATCTTAGATACTATCAATATTTTATGTTATGAAGCTATTAATATATTTTACCTTTTTACTTTTTTTGATTGTCAAAAAGGGTTGTGAAAAAATTTGTATTTAATAAGTTATATGTTCACATTTATATCAGTTGAGTGTTTTTATGCCAAAAACTTGAAATTGTACAGAAAGATTAAAAATTTTCGATGAGAAACCTAATAATTGAAAAATTGAAATTTATATAAGCAAAAATAATAAAGAAAAGTTTTGAGATAAAAAAAATATTAAGTTGTTGTAAGGGCTATTTCAGTCTGGATACTAGGAATTTGAGATTTATTTGCTCCAATAACACTAATTGGTAATGTAGTGTCTTTTTGATAAACAGAGATTATTAAACTTAGTTTTAACTTAATTTTATCCTCATTGATTTCAATAGCTATTTCTCCGTTTTCAATATTTTTAAGAAAGTGTTTTTCAGTATTCAAGACTTCAGAAGCATGTAATATTTCAATACCTATTGGAAATTTATTTTCATCAAAATCCAAAACTATTAAGTTGGTTAAAAACTCAGAAACATCATATTCATGTTTTTCTTTTGAATAAAAAAACAAAATATCTTCATCATAATCATAATGAAACAGCATAACATTTTTATCCATATTTAAGCCTTCTTTTTTTATCTAACTTATATTGTGTCTCAATATTAATAAATTTATCCTTAATTGCAATCACAATGTGATAACAATGTTTATCATCATAATCATAAATAAGTGAAAACTCCTTGGAGCCATATTGTTTAATAATTTTTGGATTTTTTTCAGTTAAAAATTTAATAGTATCTTTTAAAACTAGTTTTCTTTCTTTATGCCTGAAGATAGAGTGTTTACTTGGGCGTATACAATTTTTATTGAAATTATTCAAATAATCAACTATATTTTTTTCATCAAATCTCCTTGTCATAAACTTTTCACCAAAGTCAATGAATAATAATATTTTTCTTGATTATATATAATTATTGTTGAAATTTACTTGAATAAATGAGTTATATTAAAAAATAGACTTTGAGTAGTGAAATTGCCATGAATTAGAAATATTTAGCTATTGTTCAAGAATTTAGAGCAAAATACTTTTAATAAAAATTGACCTTTTAGAAAAATATTTTCATGTAATATATATTTCTTAATTATGATATATATTTCTCATTAGGAGATGTTTTTTTTATAAAAAAAAATTTGATAAGAGGCAAATTTTGACACCAGCATATTTATCTTTTTTTTTTTTATTATTTTGAATTATTTAATGTTGAGAATTATTTTTCACTAGCAACTTCAATTACATCCAGCTGTTTACAGATGGATTTTGTTTTTAAAAGGTCACTTACACTAGGTTTAGTTCTACCATCATCACCTGAAATCAATTCTTTTATATAAAGGCCACCTTCAGTTTTAACAATCATTTCAAAAGATTTTGGATTTAGTAATTTGGTGCTAAGTTCTTTAACTTCTTTTTTTCTGATTTTGTCTGATCTTCTATGACTCACTCTCTGCGGAGTTCTTTGGTTAATAATGTTTAAAGATTGAAGAATAGCTAATTCTTCTTTTGAAACGTTCTCTTCACATTCTACTAATGCTCTGTAAGTTTTGAATGTATCTGGTGAGGAGACTTTGATTTCAGCCTTTCTAATTTTTTCAACGAATTTTAAGTCATGATATTCAGTTTTACCTTTGCTATAGTCATTAACTTTTTTTCCTATCTTATCTAAATCCAGATTTCTTTTTTTAGGTTCTTTTATTTCTAAAACAAAAGGTCTGCCAGATCCAAGCATTCTCACATCAATATCTTCTCGTCCTGCCCCGTGAAATTTACTTATCCTACTTTTTGTTTCTTTTAGAACTATGTTCGATATTAACTCTTCTACAGATTCTTGATACATTTTACCTGTGAAATTACAAGCTTCACATCCTTTTCCTTTACATTTTCGACATGGCCATTTGGTTTGAGGAATGTTTCGAACATTTTTTAAGTATCTTCCTTCGATAAAAAGGGGATTAATCTGTATACGGACTTTCACTTTCTCAACATAGCTATTTTCTTGAGAATCATTGTTTTTTTGATTTTTTGCAACAGAAGTTTTTATATCTTTTGTATAATCTTTATTTTTAGAGTTGTTTGCAGTAAAATTTCTTAAGTCAATAAGCATAACCACATCTGAATCTTTAAAATTCACTTCTTTTTGCAGATGTTTTTCTAAATACTCTCCAATACTTCTGTTAATGTCTTTTTTAATGTTTTCAGGCTCTTCTGCTTGAATCAATTCATTAAATTTCTCATCGTTTTCTATAATGCTTTTTGGTATTTTGGAACCGATTAAAAAAGTATCATATTCTAATTCTAAGAAATTTATTTTATCTTCAACCTTTTTTAAAATATATTCTTTGGATTGTGAGGTATTGATTTTAATTAAAAGGTTTTCACAAATTTCACAAGGTTGATAGCTATTTTCACTTAAATCAAAGTTTTCAATGTTTAATTCACTTCTTATTATTTGTCCTCTTTCTTCGTTATTCGAAGCTTCTATAGAATCAGAAAACTTTCGACCTAAGCAATGGTTACATATATTCCCATTAGTAATTTTTATTAGTTTTTCGGCTTTTAATTTAATGTTTGAATCCATTATATCCTCATTTTAGTTATGAATATTTAAATAATTTAAATTAGGAATAAGTAATGTTATAATTAAAAAATAAATAGAAATAATAAATAATATATTATATAAAATGTAAAAATTGAGTTAAATTCTTATTTTAAATAGTTTATGAATAAACGACTTATTCCAAGATGGAGATAGCTCTTAAGATTGAGTAAATATTATATTTTAAATAATTTTGTTGATTGAAAAAGATGATTTTGTAAATTATTTTTACTTCATGAATTGGCCCATAAGTCTGCCCATTGAGCCTCCACCGATTCCCCGTTTTCCAATTCCTTTCATAGCTTTTTTTGTGTTGTTGTAATATTTTAAAAGTTCTTTAACCTCTTCATTTTTGACTCCAGAACCTTTAGCTATTCTCATAATTCTNGATTGCTTAATGATTTTCGGTTTNTCCATTTCCTTTTCNCTCATGGAATTCATAATTATTTTNTATTGGTTAATTTTATCTTCNGTCATTTGAGAAGCTTCTTTTGGTATTTTACCACCAAGACCAGGAATCATGTTCATTATCTGCTTCATTGGTCCCATTTTTCCCATCATATCAAATTGGTTTTTCATATCTTTTATTGTAAATTTACCACTTAACATGGCATTCATGGTTTCAGCAGCTATGTCTTCATCTACGACTTCTTCTGCTTTTTCAATGAGACTTTGAATATCTCCCATACCTAATAATCTTGAAATAAATCTTGAAGGATCAAAAACTTCAAAATCATCTACTCTTTCACCAGTACCAATAAATTTGATAGGGGCTCCAATTTCAGCTACTGCTGATAGGGCTCCTCCTCCTTTAGCTGATCCATCGAGTTTTGTAATGATTATTGATCCCACATCTGTAGATTTTGCAAAGGCTTTTGCTTGTTCTTGAGCTTGTTGACCTATGGTACCATCAACCACTAAAATAGCTTCATTAGGTTCAACAACTTCAGATAATTTTTCCATTTCATCTAAAAGATCTTTTTCATCTTTATGTCTACCTGCTGTATCAAATATTATAATTTTTTGATTTTTAAATTCTTTAAGTCCTTTTTTAGCTAAATCAACAGCATCTTTATTATCTGGATCACCATATAGTGAGATATGACTTTCTTCTGTTAACTGTTTTAACTGTTCATAAGCTGCAGGTCTCCAAGTATCTGTACAAACAACAGCTGGAGAAAATCCTTTTTTTTGCAAGAATTTGCAGAGTTTTCCAATTGAAGTTGTTTTACCACTACCTTGCAAACCTAAAAAGAGAATTTTATAAGGTTTAGTATTTATTTCAAGCTCATGAGTTTTTTCACCTAATAAATTAACCATTTCTTCATAGACAATGGTTATCACATGTTCTCTNGGGGTTATNCCTTTAGGTGGTTCTTCATTNAATGCNCTATCTTCTATTTTTTTTGATAATTTTAATACAAGCTGTATGTTTACATCTGACTGGATTAAAGCCCTTTGAATATCTTTAACAACTTCTTTAATAGTTTTTTCATCTATTACACTCATACCTGCTAACTTCTTCATAGTGTTTGTAAGACTTTTTCCTAAATTCCCTAACATTTTTAAACACCCAGGTTTTTTTGATATAAAATAAAATAATAATACTTAAATAATAATTAACCGTTTTCATTGATTTTTTTAAATTATTTGAAAACATTTTACTTATGAGATAGAATTAAATTATAAATGATTATTATGTTAATTAACCATAAAAAAATTTAACTAGAATAAATTAATATAATTATATATTTATTAAATTTTATTTTGATTATTGGTTAATAAATAAGTAATGATTTAAAATTATTTATTATTTTTTAAGTATATTAATTAACACTAAGAATTCAATCTTAAGTTTTTACCTGTTAGCTGTGATAATAATGTTAGANGAATTGTTAAAAACATTGAAAGAATCTCCAATCGTTAAAAAAGGAGATTATAATTATTTTGTTCATCCAGTAACNGATGGCATCCCTGAAATGAAACCAACGATTTTAAAAGAAATAGTAGCTATTNTAAAAGAAAAAGTAGATTTAAATGTGGATAAAATAGTTTGTGTTGAAGCTATGGGGATTCATTTAGCTACAGCTTTGTCTTTANAAACCGATATACCCTTTGTTGTAATTAGAAANAGGGAGTATGGATTAGATGGAGAAATTCCAGTATTTCAAAAAACAGGATATGGTGAGGCTAATTTATACATAAATTCTCTTAAAGCTGGGGACAAAGTACTTTTAATCGATGATGTTGTAAGTACTGGTGGAACAATGATAGCCACACTCAATGCACTTAAAAACATGAATGTTGAAGTTACCGAAGCAGTAGCTGTTGTTGAGAAAGGTAGAGGTAAGGAAGTTGTTCAGGAACTTACAGGGGTATCGATTTTAACTCTTGTAAAGTTAGATGTTGTGGATGGTAAAGTTCGCATAGAGTCAACTATTGATGATGTTTAGCTAATTGGGGATTGAATAAATGTCATTGTATGATATGGATTTTGAAAGAGTTATTAAAAAAATCGAATCTATAAATGCTAAAAATGTAGGATTACAGTTTCCAGAAGGTTTAAAAACTCAAGCTTTGTCAATAGCTAATGAAATTCAAAAATTGACTAATGTTAATGTTATAATCTCTGGAGATCCTTGTTTTGGGGCATGTGATGTAAGTGATTCTAAAATGAAAGGTTTGGTTGATTTAATCGTTCATTATGGACACACTCCCCTTCCGATAAAATATGATNTACCAATTTTATTTGTTGAAAGCTATTCTAAAGTTAATGTTGAAAAATCATTAAATGAATCTCTAAAACTTTTGAAAAACTATTCAAAAATAGCATTAGCTACAACTACTCAACATTTACATCTTTTAGATGAAATTAAAGACTATTTAGAGGATAATGGAAAGGAAATAGTCATTGGNTCTGGAAAAGCCACNAGAAAAGGACAAGTTTTAGGTTGTAATTTTTCTTCTATTAAAAATTTAGGTGCTGAATGCTTTCTTTTTATAGGAAGTGGAAATTTTCACCCCTTGGGAATTCATCTTTTTACAAAGTCTCCAGTTATAATTGCTGACCCCTATTCAGGAGAAGGAAGAAACATAGGTGATTTTGCAGATAAAATTCTTAAAATAAGATTTGCAAGAATTACAAAATCTCAGGAAGTTAAAAAATGGGGGATATTGATTTCATCAAAAGAAGGCCAACTTAGAATAGAATTAGCTAAGGAAATCAAAAAAATCTTAGAAGATGAAGGAATGGAAGGGTTTTTAATATTAATGGATAATATCACTCCAGAAGCTTTATTGCCTTACATGGACTTAGAAGGATTTGTGGTTACAGCTTGTCCAAGAATAGCGATCGATGATTCTCAAATGTATAAAAAACCTTTAATAACTCCTCAAGAGCTTGAAATTGTTTTAAACAAAAGAAAATGGGAAGATTATCAGCTAGATGAAATTTTGTTCCATTAATAGTTAAAAATTATTCAAGATTACACATTTCACCAATCTTCAAGTTTTATCCTAAAAAAGATTCAAAACCTTCTTTTGCTAATCATTGATTATGATTTAATGAACATGAAAAGAATATTTCCCTTAAATTATTTTTAATTAAATAATGAACATTGAAATAAAATTTTTTATAATTTTTGTAAGATTATAAAAATTTTTTATAAATTTATTTATATAATTCATTGCATAAGCAATTTTGATTCTATATTTATATATTATAAAAATAAAATAATATTAAAAACTAAACATTGTTCAGAAAATAAAAATGGGTAGTTCAAAGCAGAGTGGAATAACAATGAATAGAGAAAATAATGAATACGTTGTAGTATTGGATGAAACTGATAAAAAGATACTCGAAATTATAAATGAAGATGCAAGGACACCGTATCGCCAAATTTCCCGTGATTTGGATATTTCAGTAGGGACTGTTCATAACCGTGTTGATAAAATGATAAAAACTGGTGCAATAAAAAAATTCGCACCTATCATGGATCATAAAAAGTTAGGTTATGATTTAACAACCATCATCGGAGTTAGAGTTAAAGGTGGTAAATTTTCAAACTGGGAAACTAAGGAATCTTTCCAAGATAATGTTTTAGGAATTTATGATGTTACTGGGGAGTATGATGCTTTTCTAATAGCTAAATTCAAAGATACCAATGAATTAGACAAATTCATTAAGGACTTATTGAGAGAACCAGATGTTGAAAGAACTTATACTCAAACCGTTTTGAAAGTTGTTAAAGAAGATATGGGTTCTGCAAATATGCTTTAAATGATTATATTATTATTATTGCTGCAGTGGTTTATTATTTTAGTATCTCTTTGGAACTAGTTTATTATTTAAGTATAGTATCTCTTTGGAACTAGTTTATTATTTTATTATAGTATCTTTAATATTCAATTTTTTGACTTAGATTTAGTCAATTTATATTAAGTTAATTAAATAATTACGTGATTTAATGGAAAATATCAGATTAAAACAAGCTCAAAATCTAATCAATAAAGCAAGTGAAAATAAGAACCAAGGTTTACACTTGAAAAAACCTGAAAATGGGACAATAAATGTTGAAAATTTTGAAAACCTTTTTAAAGACATTATCCATGGTGAAGAATTCATTTATAAAAGTTTACCTTCCCATAATCTATCTGGTAAAGAAGCTGAATTATTTACAAATTATCTTATTAGTGCAAGGGAAAATATTGATTCTATATTAGCTGATTTTAAAGTAATTGAAAAAGATGAAGATAAGTTCGATATGTCTTCTGTAAGTTCAAAAACACTATTCATTACTACAAAAAATAATTTTAAGAAGTCTTTGAAGAAACTAGGTGTGGATGTTCAAAGGATTTTAGTAGCGAGCGTTCCATTAAAAATAGAAGACATGAACAAGATCAATCCTAAGATTCCGAAGGCTGCTATGAAGGGAATTGAAAAAAAGGTTGAACATATTCATAATGATATAAAAAGGAAAATAGACTCTTTAAGTCCAGAACAAATACTGGTATTAGCTGAAGATGATTTGAATGGTCAGCTACTAGGTAAAAGAGCCGAAGAAGAATATAATGCTTCAACTTACTTAGATAACAATTTGAAAGATTTATCCGAAACTGAATTAAGAGATATTCTGGATAATAGCTAGTTAGAATAGGGATAAATCGATATTTTAACATTCCGTTTTAAAAAATAACTTGTTGTTAATTTTATTTAAAATTTATTTTTTATTTTTAATTATCTTACTTAAAACTTTTTCATATTTTTTAATACATTTTTTCTTACTTTTTTTCATACATAATTTCATACTTTTTTTTTAAAACAAGTTTTTTCATATTTTTTAAAAAATATTTTTTCATACTTTTTTAAAAATATTTTATTTTTTATTTTTTATCTTTTTTTTTAAAAAAAGAAATTTCATCTATAGAAAACTTTATATATAATGTAATTTATTCTTAACATATGGAATGTTTTTTTTACATTTATCGTATATTTATTACATTCTATATATAAAAATTTAGAAAAAATTGCTTATGCAATATAAAATTGCTTAAGCTAATGAATTATTAAGAAAAAGGTGATAATATTGAATGTAACTGGACTATTTAAAGATTCTTTCACATATCCTTTGAGGGATTCAAACAAACTTCTGTTTTTAGGAGCAGTATTTATAGTGGGAGGATTATTAACAATTTTACCTGTATTTATTAGTGGGGTATTAGGTATAAATATTGCATTAAACCAACAATTTTTACTTGCAATAATAACATTTATCGTGATGGGGATTATTTTATTCCTAACCTCTGCTATAATATCTGGATATGGGATTAGTGTAATTAGAAAAACTTTATTCAATCCAGATAAAGTTCCGTCCTTTGATTTAGTAAAAAATTTAGTCAGTGGATTAAAATTAGCTATTTTAAGCGTGGTATACTATTTAATTCCAGTAGCTATATCTTTACTGCTATCATACTTTGTGAATTTTTCAATAGGTTTCATTGTTTGGATACTCTTATCTACAATAGCTACATTACTCCTAATAGTAGCTACTTCAAGGTTAGCTGAAACAAATAGTTTGAAAGAAGCTTTAAAAATTGATGAAGTTTTTAAAGATATATCTAAAATAGGAATAGCTAATTATATAGTATGGATTATAATATATCTATCTATTGGAATTATTATTTCTTTTATCACATTTATAATTATGTTTATTCCAATTATTGGAGTAATTATAGGTTTTTTAGCTATAATGCCATTCATTACCATGTTTTCTGCAAGAGCCATTGGGTTATTATACAATGAATCAAAATTGATACTTAACCATTAGGGTACTATGTATCAAACCCTTAAAAATTTGTCCATGACAGAATTAATCAAGATAAATCATAGTTCATAGATTTTAATCCAGAATCAATCATAAATAAATTAAAAAGAGATATATAAAGTTCACCTCTGTTGCTCTGGAAATTATCAAATTTGTTTATTGCCAAAATTTTGCCAAATTTTCAGAGCTAAATTTTTTTTTTAAATCATTAGTATATAAATAAAAATAAATCATCAATCTATAAATAAAAAATTAGATACTTTTAAATGATTCTTAATATCATAAGAAATATTAAAAAAAGATAAAATTTAAAAGATAAAAATG
>JGI24702J35022_10002439_pt1 | contig 11339 bp, 7 predicted proteins | sample TergutTh196P4_FD_35022 | JGI IMG/M metagenome (IMG submission 35022)
GGCTACACCGTGGCGGATGATGATTGTCGGCGATACGCCCGGCGTCATCGTGGAAAGCGTGATGACTGAAAACCTGAATCCCCCTTCCGTTGAAGGTGATTATTCGTGGATAAAGCCGGGAGTAGCCGTATTCCCGTGGTGGGGCAATAACCATGCCAACGGCGATAAGGAGTTGCTGAAAAGTTACATTGATATGGCGCATGCCATGGGGTGGAAAGTACTTGAGTTCGACATTTCGCTCATCGGATCGCCCGATTATGCCCGCGAGTATTGGCTGACTACCCCATGGATCGAAGAGGTAACCGCTTATGCCCGCGAACGCGGTGTGCAGGTTTACGGATGGGACGAACGCCGTAATCTGGATACGCCCGAAAAACGCGAATTTATTTACGGAAAATATAAAGCGTTGGGCGTATCCGGCATCAAGATCGATTTCGTCAACTCTTACGTGCAAAAAGCCTGCAATTTCAGACAATCCTGCCTCTCCGATGCAGCCCGGCATCAACTACTGGTCAGTTTCCACGGCGAATATACCCCGCGCGGCGAACGTCGCACCTATCCCAATCTGATGACACAGGAAGGCATCAAAGGAGCCGAGTATTACCTTTTTGCTTCCGACAACGACATCCCCACTCCGCAACACAATGCGACTGTCCCCTATACCCGCAATGTAGTGGGTCCGATTGATTATACCCCGACCGCATATTCTACGCCGCGACGTATCACCACTTATGCGCACGAAACGGCGCTTCCCTTTGTCTACGAAAGCGGATGGATGGTGATGTGTGACAAGCCGGAATATTATCTCAATTCGCCTGCCCGTCCCGTATTACAAGAGATAGAGGCTTCATGGGATGAAATCAGACACCTTGCCGGATATCCGGGCGAATATACGGTCATCGCACGACGTAAGGGACAAAAATGGACAGTTGGAGCCATCAACGCCGGAGCAGCCCGTAAAGTAACTGTCCCGCTCGACTTTTTGGGTGAAAACTACAAATCGTTATTGCTTTGCGAAGACGACAAAAGCGACCCGCGCAACCAATGTGTCGTTCGTACAGTGTCGATAGAAAACGAAAAATCACTCACCTTTGAAATTGCCGAAAACGGCGGATTTATAGTCATAGCAAAATGAATCTTTCCATTATAGACGTCTGTATTTTCGCAGGATATTGTTTGCTCATCCTTGGTATCGGTCTTTTTGTTTCGAGGAATAAAAATACAAGTTACTTCAACATTTTATAACTTATTAAAAAACTTTATGCAAATGTATAACAATTATAACATTTATACAAAATTATATCAAAAAAAATCATTTTTTTTGTTAAAGATGAAATATACTGTTTTTTTTCTGGTTTTGGGATTGAATATCAGTTATGCCCTAAACAGTGATTTCATTTCAGACAGGCAAATCGCCATCTCACCATCTCCCACCCAACAAGGTATCCGCATTGTCGGTACTGTATTTGACAATTTTGGGGAAGCGCTTCCCGGAGTTAATATCATCATAAGAGGTAATCCCTCCATTGGCTCAAATACCGACACTAACGGTGAATTTTCCATCACTGTTCCCAATGATACATCAGTCTTGCAGTTCAGTTATATAGGTTTTAAAATGCAGGAAATAATGGTGGGTAACAGACGTATCATTACTGTTCGGTTGCAGGAAGATCTAGAAACACTGGGTGAAGTGACTGTCGTAGCTTTTGCCAGGCAACGAAAAGAAAGTGTATTAGCTTCCATATCAACCATAAGCCCAAGCAATCTGAAAGTGCCTAGCAGTAACCTCACTACCGCATTTGCAGGACGTGTGGCCGGTTTGATCTCCTATCAACAAAGCGGTGAACCGGGACAAGATAATGCAAGTTTCTTTATCCGCGGGATCACTTCTTTCGGTGCTGAATCAAAAAAAGACCCATTAATTCTGATTGATGGTATGGAGTTGACCACTGAGGAGCTTGTCCGGTTGAATACCGACGATATAGCCAGCTTCTCCATCATGAAAGATGCTACAGCAACCGCTCTATATGGCGCACGTGGCGCCAATGGCGTTATATATGTGACTACTAAGGAAGGAAGGGAAGGAAAAGCAAATTTGAATATCCGTTTGGAAAGTTCCTTTTCGTCGCCCACGCGTATGATAGAACTGGCTGATCCCGTTACGTATATGAAAATGCACAACGAATCGGTAAAAACCCGTAATCCTAATGCCATGTACCTGTACAATGCGGAAAAGGTGTATATGACCGAAAACGGTCTTTATCCCGATTTTTTCCCTGCGATAGACTGGTACAAAACCATGTTCAGAGATGTGACTCCCAATTATCGCGCCAACATGAGCATCAGTGGCGGAGGGAATATCGCACGCTATTATGTAGCAGCCAACGTTACACAGGATAATGGAAACCTGAAAGTGGACAAAAAAAACAATTTCAATTCCAACATCAATCTGACCAAGCTCACCATCCGATCGAATATCAATATCAATGTTACAAAAACTACCGAATTGATACTCCGCATGAGCGCTTCTTTAGATGATTATACCGGCCCCATCAGCGGGGGGTCAGAAATGTATCAACAGGTGATGCGAGCCAATCCTGTGTTGTTTAAACCTGTTTACGAACCGGATGAACGTTTTTCGTATGCCAAACATATTCTTTTCGGCAACTATGGTGACGCTACTTATATCAATCCTTATTCGGAGGCCTTGAAAGGATATCGCGAGTATAGTAATAACCTGATGTTAACACAATTCGAGGGCAGGCAGAAGTTGGATTTTATNACTGAGGGTTTGACAGCGCGTGTGATGACCAATCTCAACAGGGAATCGTATTTTAATGTCCATCGCCAATATGTTCCNTTTTTCTACGCTATTAACACCTACGATCTGCTGGATAACTCATATACACTCAGGCGTCTGAATCCCAATGATGGAAGGGAGACAATAAATTACAGTCCGCAGAGCAGGCAGATCACAACTAATTTTTATCTGGAAGCTGCTATCGAATACGACCGGCTGTTTGCAAACGTACATAACGTGAATGCTTTGCTTGTTTATACAATGCGCAGTCATAAGGTAGGCATTGCCGACAACCTGCAACTTTCGTTGCCCGGTCGTAATCTGGGTGTTTCGGGACGTTTAGCTTATAATTACGACAAACGCTATTTTGCCGAGTTTAACTTTGGATACAACGGTTCCGAACGATTTGCCAAAAACAACCGGTTTGGGTTTTTCCCTTCGGTGGGCGCTGCATGGATGCTGTCCAATGAGCGATTCTATGCTTCGTTGAAAGAAGTGCTACCTGTCCTCAAATTGAGGGCGACCTATGGCATAGTGGGGAACGATGCTATAGGAAGCGAAAATGATCGCTTTTATTATCTGTCACAAGTGACGCTTTATGCTAACACGCCTGTCAATTGGGGTACCCAACTCAATTACAATCCGGGCGGGGTGACTGTAAGCAGATATGCAGACATTGATATTGGCTGGGAAAAAGCGTATAAATGGAATGTTGGCCTCGAATTGACTGCAAAAAACGGCCTTTCCGCCAATATGGAAATCTTTCATGAAAGGCGTGAAAATATTTTGCTGAATCGTGTGATTCCCAATACTATGGGTATTATACCCGCTGTTAAAGCCAACCTTGGAAAAGCCGAAGGAAAAGGATTTGATATGGAACTGAATTACGAAAAAAGTTTTCAGAAAAGTTTTTGGTTAACCGGCCGGGGTACTTTTACTTATGCCACGAGCAAAGTGTTGGAATGGGAAGAACCCGACTACAGTAAAACGCCGTGGTTATCGAGGTTAGGTCGTCCAATCAATCAACAGTGGGGTTATATTGCGGAACGTCTTTTTGTTGATGACGCCGAAATTAAAAATGCACCAACCCAGTTTGGAGAATATATGGGCGGTGACATCAAATACCGTGATGTAAACGGCGACGGATACATATCAACGCTGGATCAGGTTCCCATCGGTCATCCNACNGTGCCCGAAATCAATTACGGCTTCGGACTGTCGGCAGGTTATAAAAGCTTTGACGTCTCATTCTTTTTCCAGGGATCCTTACGTCAATCATTCTGGTTCAATCTCTCAGGGGTAACTCCTTTTATTGACAGCAATCCTTCTGACGGGTTCACAGGACAGAATCAGGTCATCAAGGCTTTTGCCAACAGTTACTGGTCGGAAAATAATATGGACCCGTATGCTTTATGGCCACGTTTATCCTATTCCGGCATCCCAAACAATTCTCAACAATCCACATGGTTCATGCAGGATGCAGGATTTCTCCGACTGAAATCGGTTGAAGCGGGTTATACGCTTCCTACCCGTCTTTTGGATAAGATACACATGAGAAACCTGCGTATCTATGTCAGTGGAACAAATCTGTTTTGCTGGAGCAGNTTTAAACTATGGGATCCTGAAATGGCAGGTAACGGATTGGGATATCCTATNCAGCGCGTATTTAATNTAGGTCTCAATATTGGATTATAAACTACTAAAAATAAATATATTATGAAATTATTGTATAATTATGTTCTTGTCGTTTNTGTGGTATGGTCGTGCGTATCCTGCAACTATTTAGATGTAGTGCCCGATAATATCGCTACCATTGAACATGCCTTTTCCGACCGATATACGGCCGAGCTATATTTGGCGACCTGTTACTGGGGAATGCCAAAAAGTGGACGTTACAATTCAGACCCGGCTCTCTGCGGCGCTTTGGAAATGGTGCTCAACAATCCATACCTGTCCGGCCAAGGCCTCATTCAAAGCGCAAGTTTTATATACGGTCTGGGCTACGCCAGTCCCGTGCAACCCCAGATTAACTATTGGGGAAGCACTGCAACTGCAGATCGTACGCTGTATGGAGGTATTAATGACTGTAATACATTTCTTGAGAATATCGAAAAAGTGCAGGACTTGAATGCTTATGAAAAGAGGCGCTGGATTGCCGAAGTTAAACTGATCAAGGCATACCTGCATTTTTACCTGATCACCTATTACGGGCCGATCTGTCCATTGAAGGAAAACTTTCCGGTGAACGAATCAACCCGCGGTGTGCGTGTATATCGTGAAAAAATAGACGACTGTTTTGCTTATGTATTTGAATTGATCGACGAGGTCATTGCAAGTGATGCNCTTCCAAGATTTATTGAGAANCGTACTACCGAACAGGGNAGATTTACGCAGGCAGCAGCCTATATGTTAAAAGCAAAAGCGCTGTTGTACTGGGCAAGTCCCCTTTTCAACGGGAACACTGAATACAACAGTTTCAGGGATCACAATGGTGCACATTTCTTTAACCAGACATATGATCCTGCACGCTGGCAATTTGCTGCCGATGCCTGCAAGGAAACGGTTGATGTTTGTTTAGCTTCCGGCATCCGTCTGTACCAAATGAACGATTATATAACGGGTAAACCCATGTCCGATTCCACGAGGATTGTGCAAACACTGCGAAGCGCCATCTGTCAGCAGTGGAACTGTGAATTGATTTGGGGAAGCACACACTACCCTGTGACTTCGGAATTGCAATATCTCTGCTTTACCCGCCTTGAACATGGAACCAGTTCTGACGGCTTTCTGCCATCCAAGTTGATGAGTGTTCCTTTGCATATTGTGGACAAATTTTACTCGAAAAATGGAGTTCCCATCGAAGAGGATTTAAACTACCCATATACCGACCGGTTCAACGTGCGCACGGGTGATTACGACCACCGGTTTTATATCCAGGAGGGAGAACAGACCGCTGTCATGAATTTTGACCGTGAACCGCGTTTTTACTCCAGCCTGGGTTTCGATCGCGGGAAATGGTACGGTAATCATTACTCAAATGAACCGGAAGACGATTCTCAATGCAGATATCCCATGGCTCGCTTAGCAGAATATTCGTCGGCATTTGATCCCAATGATCATAATGCTACCGGTTATTGGCCTAAAAAACTGGTTTCCCTCAATACGTTTTTCCGTGACCCCAATGCACTTAGTGTGGAAAATTATCCGTTCCCGGACATGCGTTTCGCCGATTTGTTGCTTTACTGCGCAGAAGCGCTTAATGAATCAAAGCAAAGCCCCGATAATGAAGTGTACCATTACATAGATGAAGTACGTGCAAGAGCCGGACTGGAAGGAGTTGTGGAAAGTTGGAGTAAATATTCATCGAACCCGACAAAGCCTTTAACAAAGGAAGGAATGCGTGAGATTATCCAACGCGAGCGAGCCATCGAATTTGCCTGCGAAGGCAAGTATTATTGGGACAGCCATCGGTGGAAAACGGCTTTGAGGGAGCAATATCGACCCATACAGGGTTGGAATGTGCTCGAAAATGGAGTACAGAATTATTACACGGTAACTACGCTATACCAGCAGAAGTTCACCTACCGTGATTATTTTGCACCCATTCCTGAAAGTGACATAACAAGAAATCCATTGTTGATTCAAAATCCCGGTTGGTAAATTAATTCTCAAAATTAAATAAAATGAAAATAGTACATTACTTTTTAGCGCTGATCATCCTAATCGTATGCGCATGTGAAGAAAAAAAGTTGGAACCCATATCCAAAAGTCTTGGAAAACCGGGGACCGTTGAAATCCTGGAACAGGAAGAGATTCCCGGAGGAGTGATCATAACCTACCGGATACCGGATACCGAAGATATTTTATCGGTCAAGGCTGAATATTTATTGTCGGATGGGAGAAAATCGGAAAGTACAGCTTCCTTTTACGAAAACACCCTTACAATTGCCGGGTTTGGCGATATGCAGGAGCATGAGGCAAAAATTTATGTCATCAACCGGGCGCAGGAACGATCTGATCCGGTGACGATAAAATTTACACCGCTGGAAGCCTCGTTTCATAAAGTCGCAAAAACAATGCAAATCGTCAGAGATTTTGGCGGCGCCAGATTTACCTGGGAGAACCCGGACAAAGCGCTCTTAACTTTCGAGTTTTTAGCTCAGGATTCGCTTGGCAGTTTACAGGCAATGCGTATCTTCACTTCATCGTCAGAAGAGATGAAATTATCCCTGCGCGGGTACTTGCCGGAGGCGCAATGGTTTGCCGCTGTTATTCGTGACTATTGGGATAACGCCGATACAATATTTCCGCCGGAGAAAATTATCCCCATATTCGAAGAAAAAATAGATAAAAGTAAGATGTTGATCATGAGATTGTACAATGACACCCCCTTTACTGGATGGGATTCAATGGATGAGAATATTATCGATGATGACAGAGCCACAAACGCAATATCTACAAGTTACCCTGCTTCAATATCTATTGATTTGGGTGTGACGGTTCGATTAAGCCGTTTTCTTCTGTTTCACCGGGCCGATGTCGATAGAGATGATATTACATATTACTGGTGGGGAAATTGGAGATCATTCGATGTGTACGTATGTTATGATACCCCCAACCGTGGCGGAGATTGGAGCGAGTGGACCAAGATAGGAGAATGTGAAGTGATCAAACCATCCGGCTTGGTTGATCATACGATGACAGACGAAGACAGAGCTTTCGGAGAAGCCGGTTTTGAGTTCGAATTTGATCCGGACTTACCACCTTTCAGGTATTTCAGGATTTATGTAAAAACTGTCTTTGGTGGAACCACTTTCTCTGAGTCGAGCGAATTGGATTTTTATGGCGAAATTATTGACGAAGATTAATTAATTATTTAAAATAAATAATCATTCATGAAAATGAAAAGAATAAATTATATGTTGTTATCCGCATTGATGCTGTCTATCCTCGCATCATGCGATAATTTTATGGACGTACACCAGGAGTACAATAAAGGCGGTGAGATTATTTACGCACCCAAAATAGATTCAATGGTATTCATTGCCGGCAGGNATCGCATCCAATTCAGGTATTGGTTGTACAAATCCCCCAATGTGCGTTCGGTTGACCTGTACTGGAACGATGGTATAGATTCGCTCATTATCCCGGTCACCCCTTCTGCAGGAATTGATTCTTTCTATACGATGATTCCGAATCTGGAAGAAAAGTCGTATACATTTAGGGCCCGCACCACTGATGCGCATGGACATAAGTCGTTGTATACGACCACTTTCGGAACGTCTTACGGTGACATTTATGAAAGTTCCCTAAATGGCAGGAGAATCAATGAAGTGACTTTAACGGATGGAGACCAACTAAACGGTAATATTTCGTTATTACCCATTTCTGCTGAAGGTTTGGTGCTTACTGAAGTCCGCTATGAAACAACAGACGGAACAACAGAAATAGCTAGCGCTGTACGAAGCGTAAGTTCGATAGTGTGTCCATCCGCCAGGGCCGGTTCTTTTTTTGAAGTGCGTTCCCTGTTTATTCCCGAAGCGGAATCTGTTGATACCTTTGCTACAGCGTGGACAATATATCAAACGCCTTTTCCCTCCATATTCCAGTATGACCGGAGTAGCTGGGAGGTGGTGGAATCATCCGACTCACGTGAAGATGCTTCAGGTAACATGGGAATGAGATTCATACTTGATGGTAATATGAACACTTACTGGCAATCTTATTATATGTCAGAAGAAACTCCAGGCCAATTACCGCACTGGGTCATCGTTGACATGAAGATTCCCAGGAATATTGTCAAATTCGACATTTATCGCCGTAACGACGTTAATGATACAAAAACAGTAGATTGTTATTTAGGTGACACACCTGATGTTTCAGGTACATGGATCAAAATTGGCGAAGGTGAATTTCCTGAAACAATAGGGCCAACTTTGCTGGAGATTGAAACCACGGATAAGGTTTTTAAGGGGCGTTACCTCAAATTAGTAATGCCTGACAGTTGGAGAGAGCCTTATACAAATATCGTCGAACTTTATCCCTATGGAGGCAATTAACTCTTTTATTGTGAGGAAGAAGATGTATCCGGCATTCCGCGCGTTGGCAAGCGACTTGTCATCACATCCGCCATAGACGGCGATATTACGTTAAAGACAGGGTTTACCCTTTATGAAGGAAACGGAATGATTGTCATGTCAGCCGGACTTGTCAACACCACGATGAATACTTTTCGCCTGAAACAGATCATGCCGATGGCCGGCGGTACGGCTTTCAAAGGTTTTGATGTCAACAGGAATATGAGTATGCTTAACGGTGACAGTGGCGGTAAACCGACAGTCGTCATACATAAAGGTTCGTTAACCTCGGCGAACAACGCGCTTGTCACATTTGGCTGCGAGGGAGAAAACCGTTACTTGGTTTTGGTGGCATGACCTATCATAAGTATCCGAAATTTGCCTGTATTAATAATTAATATGTTAAATGAAAATTTCGATATCCGGCGTAACCAGTCCAATGAGGACTTACTAACGGAGGCCTACCATTATTGCAACGAGCAGGTACCTGTCATTGTTAATAATGTCAACTATTGGATCGACGGTGAGAATCCCCGCGATATACCGTCCGACTATTTCACCAATCCCGAAGCCATGATGATGTTTCAGATCGAGAAGATACGTTGGCACAAAGAACATATTGCGGATAATTACATCCCGGTACTGCACCCCTGGTATGGTACCACCGTGGTACCGTCGGCCTTAGGCGTAGAGGTTATTTTTCCTGAAAAGACGGATCCCGCACTGCGCGGGACAGCGATCAGCACGCCTGAGCAGGTGAAACAACTTCGCAAACCTGACCCGTACAAAGATGGCTTAATGCCTGCCGTCCTCGCTACTATTGACCTGATGAAACGGGAGACCGATCTTGCCGTTTGTGTGACCGATACGCAAGGCCCTTTAAATGTAGCGCTCTCGCTTGCAGGGATGGAAAATCTCTTTATATGGTTCTATACCAATCCCGAAGCTGTCCACCAACTGATGGATTTCGCCGCCGATGTCATCATAGACTGGGTCAAAATACAAAAACAACACATAGGGATAGCGTATGATAAGGGCGCCTTTCCGCATGGGATATACATGCCTTTTGGGGGAGTGGCTATCAACGACGACGACTGTACACAGATAGACGAAGCGCTTTATCGTGAATTTGTGGTACCGTACAATTCGAAAGTGCTCAATGCCTTCGGAGGCGGTTCCATCCATTTTTGCGGAAGCGCCATNCACCAATTGGAAGCATTGGCATCGACCGATGGGTTGACAGCCATAAACAATTTCTGTATGGGAGATTTCCGGCAGATCTACCNCTTGCAGGAGTTACTTGAACCTAAGAAGATACCCCTGATGGTGTGCGATTTCGCCCCTTTGAACGTGATGGATTATTACGACAACTTATTCAGCGAACTTAAAATCAAAGGCGCCATTGTTGCCTCATTCCCAACTTATTCAGTGGGGCTTGACAAAGGAAATTATGTTCGTGCTGCGCGCGACTCCCACGATTTAACAATGGAGATATATGCCTGTCTTCAAAATAGAGCAAGCAATTTCTCTTGAAATTGAAGATTTTATTGATGCCGGTATAGAGGTCTTGAACCCGCTACAACCCGAATGTAAAGGATTTCGGCGAACGGTTGACTTTTTGCGGAAGTGTTTGTGTGCAAACCGCGCTCTTTACTATAAAGACGGTGTAGACTTCAAATCACTTTATACAGTAGGATTGGTTTTGGCAATGCTTGATGTNTACGATGTAACCAAAGAACAGGAGTGGCTCGACAAGGCAATATTCCATGACAACTGGATGGTCTCTCTACTTGGGCGTACNGATGGATTGTATTGGACTGATGCCAGGATTTCGGGAGCATTGGGACAAGANAATCCCAAAAGAATACAGGAGGCGGGCAGCGTATCATTTTTGGCCGGAAATCAGGCAATGTGTGTCATCGCAAAACGGTTGTATGATATCAAAAAGGATGAAGCATATATGGCGCGCATCAAGAAAACCTCTCTTGCGTTATCCACCATATACAATAACAACGGAATATATCTAAACGACCGTGATGCATGGACAAACGGTACTTTTATGAGCGATTTCGCTAAAATGATAGCTGCCGACTCTGAACTTGCCTTTGCAAATGCAGACCTTATATTGGCAACGGCCAGATCCATTGTCGCTAAAGATGTAACCGAAGATGGTTATTATGGAGGAAGCTGGCAAGGCCCTGCCGGAAAAGGATCAAAATGGACAGATGGAGGTTCTGTTCCCGAACAGATTATGACCAGCGGTACAACAGTTCATGTGTTGGTTGCAGCAGCCATATTGAATCAATTATTTGCACAATTCGCAAATATTAGTCCCAAATCATAACCTTCTGTCCGAGGCCGTTGTTAAGTGTAACGACATACAGTCCGGCAGCGAGTTTGTACTTCGTTTCGCCGGGTTGGAGGATCATTTGCTGTCGTTCGAGGACGCCGTCTAACGTATA
>JGI24702J35022_10002440_pt1 | contig 11338 bp, 8 predicted proteins | sample TergutTh196P4_FD_35022 | JGI IMG/M metagenome (IMG submission 35022)
TTTTTTTGCTTCCTTTCGCTACGGATGCGCCTCCATGCGCATACGTATCGCGCTCCGCCATCCATGGCTACGCTTATCGGAAGCAAAATAAACGTCTTCCTCACCGGCACTGAATGGTTACAATTCTAGCTTTGCGACGGCATCTCCCACGCGTGGTGGTCGGTGTGCAGGAGGTGGTGAGATTTCTCGCCGAGGGGCTCGTGCAGGAACTCGGCGTAGAGAGCTTTGACATCCTCGTTATCGTGGGAGTAGCGGATAACGCTGTTTCTATCCAGCTTCCTCAGCAATTCGCCGCGCTCTCCCGCAACTTGCGCCCCCATGACTATAGGCTGCCCTCCGCCGCCGGCGCACCCGCCGGGGCAGGCCATGATCTCCACGAAATCGTACTTGACGTCTCCCCTCTTAATTGCCTCAATCAACATGCGCGCGTTGCCGAGCCCGGAAGTAATCGCAATGCGTACCTCACCTGTTCCGGGAATGTTGATAGTCGCCTCTCTCCAAGCGTCCATCATAGTAAGGTTTGAAAGAGCGTCCGGGTTTACGTTTTCCCCAACTAATAAATAGTACGCGCTGCGCAAGGCCGCTTCCATGACGCCGCCGCTGTCCCCGAAAATAACAGCTGCGCCGGAACCATTGCCCAACGGAGAGTCGAATTCTTCTTCCGGGAGAAGCTCCGGAATCGTACCCTGAGTGTTCAGCATCCTCGCGAATTCCCGCGTAGTGATCACAACGTCCACATCGCGATCGCCGCATGCGTCGTTCATGGGCGGCAAATCGCACTCGCTCTTTTTAGAGGAGCATGGCATGACGGATACGCAGAATATCTTGTGCGGGTCGACGCCGATTTTTTCTGCGAAATAGCTCTTTGTAACAGCGCCGAACATCTGCTGCGGGCTTTTCGCGGTCGACAGGTTATCCGTCATTTCCGGATATTGTGACTTTAGAAACCGTACCCACCCCGGACAGCAGGAGGTAAACATCGGCCACTTGTATTTTCCGGCATCTGTCATTCGCTTAATGAGCTCGTTGCCCTCCTCGATGACTGTCAGGTCAGCGGTAAACGTAGTATCAAACACATAATCAAATCCAAGGCGCCTGAGGGCAGCGGCCATTCGCTTTGGCGTGGCGACTTCCCTGTCGAGATTGAATGATTCTGCCCATGCTGCGCGAACAGCGGGCGCGACCTGAACGACTGTAACGATATCAGGATCTTCGATCGCGGCAAAGACGCGTTCCGTGTCGTCCCTGGATTTTAATGCGCCAACAGGGCAATACATTATACATTGGCCGCAGAATGTGCAGTCAGCTTCACTGATAAGCTTGCCTTGCGAAACATTGACAGCGGTACGGCTTCCCGTCCCCGAGACATCCCATATATTCATGTCCTGGATCTTGTCGCAGACCTGGACGCACCGCATGCACTTGATACACTTGCTTTCTGCGCGAATAAGCGGGCACGACTTATCCCACCGATCCTTTGGAGACTGCGGAACATATGGCGCGTACTGCACGTTCAGATTTGCAGCCAGCGACTGAAGGCCGCAGTTGCCGTTCCTTGAGCATGTCGGGCATCGGCTGTCATGTTGCGAGAGGATGAGCTGGACGGTCGTCTGCCTTGCTTTACGTGCGCGAGGGCTGTTCGTATGAATCACCATGCCCTCTTCGACCGCTGTGTTGCACGCGGCAACCAGCCGCTCCACGCCTTCAACCTCGACGACGCACACGCGGCAGGCGCCGATTTCGTTTATCTTTTTGAAATAGCAAAGGTGCGGTATATCAATCCCCGACGAATAGGCCGCTTCAAGAATTGTCGTGCCCTCAACGGCTTCGACAGTTTTATCATTTATCGTAAGCTTTACCATTTGTTGTTCCTCCCGCCTCTGAAGACTCCATATCCGAAATGGTCGCAGCGCAGGCAGCGCGCTGCCTCGGTTTTTGCGCCCTCCAGTGTCATACTGTGCTCGATGCCGTCGAAGTCATGTTTTCTCTCCCCTGCTTCCCTCTCCGTCGTGTTGACGCGGCCGCGCGCCGGCTTGTTTGTGATCCTGGCGGGGGGTATATCCACATTCTCTCCAATCGTATGGTTATAACCGAGGAACTCATCGATATTGGCCGCCGCAACCTTTCCGGCGGCAATGGCCCGAATGACCGTCGCCGGGCCTGTGGCGCAGTCGCCTCCCGCAAATACTTTGCTGTTTGAGACGATTTGGCCGTTGGACATAGCCTCAATAGTTCCCTTGTCGGTGGGGATCCCGGCCTTTTCAAATATGCCGGTCTCGACCTTTTGCCCCATAGCTAGTACGATCAAGTCGGCGTCTATCCGTTCCTCCGGAAGGTCGGCGTTCACCGGCTTCGGTCGCCTGTCGGCGCCGATCATTCCGGGGAGCTGCGGTTTTACGACCAGTGTGATGCCTTTTCCGCTTGTGCTTGTTTCAATGCGTACCGGGGCTTTCAACGTTAAGAGCTCGGCGCCTTCGGCAACTGCGCCCTCCACCTCTTCCGCTTGGGCAGTCATATCCACCTGGCGGCGCCGGTAAACGCAGTACACTTTGTCGGCTCCGAGACGAAGAGCAGTCCTGGTCACGTCCATGGCGACATTCCCGCCTCCGACAACTGCGACTTTCTTCCCGGAAAAATCGGGGTGATTGCCGTCGCCAATACCACGCAGAAGCTCAACGGCTGTGATGACGCCTTCGATCTCGTCACCGGTAATCTGTGTTTTTGCGTCCACATGGGCGCCTATGGCGATAAATATGCTGTCAAATGAATCCATTATCTCTTCAAGCTTTATGTCAGTTCCTATGTCAACGCCAAGCTTCACATCCATGCCGGCTCTCAGTATCGCATTAATGTCGCGGTCAAGCATCTCCCTTGGAAAACGGTACGCCGGGATGCCATAGCGGAGCATTCCGCCAAGCTGCTGACGGCGCTCAAATACTGTTACGTCGTGCCCCATCAGGGAGAGATAATACGCAGCGGACAATCCGCCCGGACCGCCTCCGATGACGGCGATCTTTTTCCCGGTGGATTCCGAGCGTTCCTGAGTCGGCACTATGTCTGCATTGTCGACGGCATAGCGTTTCAATGCGCGGATATTGACGGCGTCGTCAATCATATTTCTCCTGCATCGCCTCTCGCACGGATGCTCGCAGACATATCCGCATGCCACGGGGAATGGATTGTCTTTTCGAATCAGACGAATAGCGTCCTCATATCGCCCCTCAAGAATAAGCGCTACATACCCCGGGATGTCAACATTTGCCGGGCAGACGCACACACATGGGACAGGCACATCATGGCCGCCCATGCAGCACCGTTTCTCAATATGCTCAATAAAATCTTCGTTGAAATTCTTGATCATATCCAGAACCATGCGAGCGGAATCATAGCCGATGGCGCAGTCCGCGCTGTCAGCAATGCCCGAAGCGGTGCTTTCAAGGAGCTTCAACGTATCATAATCAGCGTTTCCGTCCAGTATCCTCTCCAGCATGTTTGACAACGCCACAAGCCCGACGCGGCAAGGCACGCACTTGCCGCAGGATTGAGCCAGGCAAAGTGTTGTGAAGCTGAGCGCCAGATCCACGGGACACTGGCCCGGCGGGCTCGCCGCCATCCTTCGCTCCATGTCCCTGAACAACCCATCCATGACAATGTACGCGTTGCTCTCGGTCATAATTTCAAATCTGCTCAAGTTTTCATATCCTCCATTCCGCCGCTTTTTGACGGCAAATAATTGTTAATTGTTAACTGTTAACTGTTAACTGTTAAGATCCCCGCCGTGCCGTGTAGGCCCATTTATAACCTGCACCTTGTGGCAGGTGGGTCACCTCCTTCAGGTTTCGCTGCTTCCAACATCCAAACCGCGGCTTGCCGCGACCCGGGAGGCCTGCAATTCACCGGAAGAGAACGGTATCCCGTATAGGAAATGTGGGTTTAAAAAGACCTATCACGAGCAAAGCAGGGACAAATATGCGCGTCTTTCAGTCGCGCAGCGAACATTGAACATTGAACAATGTATCAGTAGACAGTTTGCGTGTGAATTGACAAAGCGCATATTTGTACTGTTCATTGTTCATTGTTCATTGTTCATTGTTCATCGTTCATTCCTCGTCTTCAGAGAGCCGTTCAACGAAAGTTGCGTACGCGGTATTCAGCTCATCTTCATCGTCGACTGTAATCAGCGTGTCCTCGTCCTCCTGTGAAATGACTTTGAGTATGACCAATCCAAAGTCCTCGTTTTCCTCGTCCATGTCAGCCGGTACGAATGCCATGTATAATTCGCCGTTGATTTCTGCCGTGTCAAGGTGTTCCAGCTCGAACTCTTCACCATCGTCGTCAACTATTGTGATAAAATCGTTGCCATAGTCACCGCTCAAATCAATCGCCTCCCGGGCAGAACTTTGGGCGCCGGGTCAGCGTGACTGCCCCCGACGTTAAATGCAAACCTAATAATAGCGCATTTTGTCAAAGAAATCAATATCGAGGACAAGATTCGTAAAACTAATTTTTAACCGTAACAACAATTCACATCCTTGTTCGTCTTCACCCTACTTGGAATTGCTAAATATAACCAAATGTGATATATTGTACGCATTACAAGCGATGGCGAAAAACGTGCGGGTGGTGAATATCTTGAAAAAGCAAATACTCGTCGGGACGGAATCCTTCGAAGAAGTTATCGAAGGGGACTATTTCTATATCGACAAATCTCTGTTTATCAAAGAATTTCTTGAGAACAGGGGGAAAGTTACGCTGATAACGAGACCGAGACGCTTTGGGAAGACGCTGAATATGAGCATGCTGAAGTCTTTCTTCGATATTGGCGCACCCTCGATTGATGATGATACGCCCACAAATCCCCCTGCCTCAACGGAGGTCTGTGCTTTGTTTGACGGGCTGAAGATAATGGGACACACTGATATCGTCGAAAAGCACATGCACAAATACCCCGTCGTTTCCATCACGTTGAAGAATATAGAAATGGCTGATTTCGGTAAATCAATTGAGAGGCTGAAGTTACTTGTATCCGCAGCTTACCGGCAAAACCGCTACCTTTACGAAAGCGACAGGCTTGACGTGCAACAGAAGGAGATATTCTACTCTGTGTTGTCGGGAAAATCGACCGGAGCAGAATTGGAAAACGCCCTGTTTTTCCTAACAGAGTGCCTGCACGCTTACCACAAAAAAAGAGTAATCGTCTTGATAGACGAATACGACACCCCAATAGACGCCTCCGTGAGACAAGGCTATTACGACGAAATGATCAGCTTCATGCGCGGATTCCTAGGTGGTGTTTTCAAGACTAACGACTACCTTGAATTCGGAGTGCTTACTGGCGTTCAGAGGGTGTCCGGGGAGAGCTTGTTCAGCAGCTTCAATAACCATTTGGTTTGCGGAATAATGAACGAAGAGTTCTCCACCTGCTTCGGGTTCACTGAGGAAGAGGTGAAAGCCGCATGCGAGATGTACGGCGTGGGCGACAAGTACTGTGACGTCAAGACGTGGTACGACGGCTACAGGTTCGGAGGGCGGGACATGTACAACCCTTGGAGCATCACCGGATACCTCAGGTCTCAGAAAATCGACAATTACTGGGTGAACACCGGGTCGGTGCGCGTACTTCAGGACGTGTTCTATAAAGGCGACGACAGCCTGAAGAACGAATTGGCGGGGCTGCTGACTGGAGCGCCTATAACGATGTCTCTGGAGGAGGGCATAACATACCCGATTAGGTACGCCAATTCCAACACATTTTGGACGCTGCTGCTGAACGCCGGGTACATAAAGCCCTGCAACGGGGCTAAAAAGGTTAGGTTCTCTGCGGAACTGGTTAACCTTGAAGTGAAGGACATGTTTTCCCGTTACGCAATGGAGTGGTTCGGTGAACAGCAGCCTTCAATAACCGGAACGATACAGGAGTTTGTCGCTCATTTGCTGGCCGGAAACGCAGAAGGCGTCAGCAGAGCTCTGAATGAGGAACTGCTGAACGACCCGAGCTGCCACGACTTCAAAGAGGAGAACAGCTACCACATGTTCATATACGGGATGCTGCTTGCCGTTTCAGACAACTATGTCGTACAGTCAAATCAGGAATCCGGTAGAGGTCGATCGGACTGCGTCATCAAGCCCATGGACAAAAGCGCCGCTGCAGTAGTGGTCGAATTCAAGCATGTCAAGAAAGCCCCTGACGCTGCCAAAGCTCCGCATGAAGCCGGAGGTTTGAAGGTGGAAGCTATGGAGGGACTCGCGCAGATAGAGGAAAAGGGCTACGTCCACTCTCTGAAACGAGAGGGGTATGGGCGTATTTTCAAGTACGGTATCGCATTCCACAAGAAAACCTGCGAGGTGGCCATGGAAGAGGCATAGCCTATTCGTAGCCACTACGTAGCCATTTCACACCTGATAATAAGGTAAATTTCACCCACATCAAACGAAAAACGTGTTGCTGCACGACGATCATCGAACGCACTGACCCAGCTCTACGCTCTACACACCTGAAATAACGCTTTTTTTCCAGTTGCCCATGAGAATGAAAATCGTCGCCATAAGTATCTGTGTTATGCTGGCTACGGCAAACCCTATACCCAGATAAAACAGCCTCTCTCCAAGCAACCATACCAACAAATAGCAAAGCGGTACGCGAACGACAAAAGCGGAGACAATGTTTATACCCATTGTGAGCCTTGTCCGGCCGCATCCGTTAATGAAGCCAAGCATGGGGAAGACAATACCACAAAGCAAGAAATCGTAGGCGTAGGACATAATATAGTCGCAGGCAGCGTCTATTACATCGGCGTCTTGCGAGAAAATCCTGACGATTGGGCCGGGGATAATCTTCATTACTGCAAAAATGACCAGACTCACTGAAATTCCGAAACCCATGCCTATCAACAGGCATTTTTTTGCGCGTTCCGGCTTATCAGCCCCTATGTTCTGCGCTACCATCGCTGCGAGAGCGGAGGAAAAAGCATTAGCCGGAATGACGGCTACCATGAACAGCTTGTCAAGTATGCCGCCCCCTGCTGTCGCTACATAACCCATTCGGTTGATTATGGAGGCAATAAACATGAATGACACCAAAACGAGAGCCTCCTGGAGCCCCATAGGTATGCCAATCTTAAGCAGCATCTTGACCTTTTCCGGTACGATTTTGAAGCTCTTCAGGCGAAAATCGAAAAGCAGCCTGCGCTTTTTCAAATAAATGACGCCTATTATCATACTGATCGCCTGTGAGGCTGTAGTCGCAATAGCCGCGCCACCGGCGCCCATCCGTAGAGGCCCAACGAGTATGAAGTCGCCAATGATATTACAGGCGCATGCTATTCCCACAAAGAGCAGCGGGTTCTTGGAGTCTCCCATTCCGCGCAGTGCGGATGAGAGTCCATTGTACCCGAATGTAAAGAATGTGCCGATAAAGCATATCCGAAGGTATGACAAAGCGCCGTCGTAAGCCTCGGGCGGCGTGTTAATAAGCTTCAATATAGGACTGGCAACGAGCAAAAAAACAATTGTTAATCCCACCGCGAGAATTGAGTTAAGGGTGAACATAGTGGCAATTGTTTCATCCGCGTCCCTGTTCATCTTTGCACCCAAATACTGGCCGATAAGCACTGTGCCTCCGGCGGTGAGACCAATAATCATGAAGTTCGCAGTTGCCATGACAAGGCTGCCGACCATCACGGAAGCGAGTGCGGCAGAGTCTGCAAACCTCCCGACCATAAACGTATCGACAAGCCCGTAAAGGACTTGAAAGAGGTGGGCAAGCATTACCGGAAATGTAAAATTAAGAAGCGTTTTTGCGAGATTGCCTTGCGTCAAGTCTTTTGAGTTCAATTATTTCACTCCCAGTGACAAGTATAATTTCAATTTCACGATAAGTGAAATAGTAAAGAATGATTATTTCGCTATTAGTTATTACCACCCTTGTGTAAATGGGAACAAGTATCCTCCGGCTTACCGGTTGATACTTGTTCACTATTATTTAGGAATTAATAGAAATACTTACGCTTATAGTTTGTATATCTTCTCTGAATTTCCACGAAGTATGTCATAAGCAGCGTTAAGTGCCTGTTCCTCGCTGAGTAATGACCTTTCAACCATATCGCTTAGGGCTTCGGCGAGGTCTTCCCGGAATGTTAGCGCAGACAACCATGTGCTGAACGGGCTGACACCATCGCTGCCGTATACTAATTTCGCTGCTATCCCCCACTCCAACCATTCCTGCAGGGCACGCTTGTTAAATGATGCACCCGGAATGGGACTTGACATCCACATCATCGACGTATCCAAGTATAGGGGTTGGGGAGCCTTTCCAATTCCGGCTACCATTGCTCCGGCTTCTGAACAGAAAGGATATCCTCCGTGCAGCATTATCAACGTACATCCCGTATTTGCGTGATATATCAGCTTTTCAAGCTGACTAGGCCCGGCAAGTTCCCCAAAGCCCTCCTGTCCGCCGGGACCGGTATGTATATGAAAAGGTATCCCGAGTTTTCCGCACTCGCGCAGAATGCTGATCATTATGTAGTCCTGCAACCTTTTGTAATTTGCCGGACTTGTGTCTTTCGTGCTATAAATCACACGGGCTTCATCTTCTCCCACGATATCAAAGTTCAGACCCCTCCAGTACGCACACGATGACTTGAGGGCGATTGCCCCATTCTCTTTGTACCAGCGTACCGAAGCCGAAACAAACTTTACATAGTCGTCAAAGTCAGTCGGATTCCATTTAAGCTCTTTCTTAAGAATTTCAGCTGCACACTCAGCCATATTAACAAAACTCTCGCATTTTGGACCTGGCCTTTTCAGTTCGCTGTTATCAAGAGGAATAAGTAAGCCGTCAGAGAGCGAAAAGACCTTGAATCGTCCGGGGTTAAGACCGGCGGCCAGGATAGGTCTGCTCTGACCGAGCGTAGCAACTACATCTATTCCGGCAAGGTCTATCATCCTATTATAAATTGAAGCTTCATCAGACAAAGACATTTCATATGCATTGCGCAAATCTGATATATCCTTCTCCGTTTCAGGAAATGGGCGGTTATAAAATTCGCTAAGCATGGTCAACAGCTTGTTTTTCTTTGCCAAAGACATGTCGGGTTGAGGAAAATCGTACATCTGTGGAAATGGCGACGGTCTTCCCGTTGCATCCTCCCAGTAGAACGCATCTAAGCAATGTGTATGGTGGTCAATAATCTTGATGGACTTAATATCAGATTTAAGTCTTTCATTCATGGATCTTCTCCTTTTCAATCTGCTATTTATCTCTCGAAACCGTATGAAATATCCGGACCTTGGTATTTCCGCAGATGCTCTTTACAATATCTCCCTATAGATTTCGATGCGTGAAGGCTCCGCGAAGCATTGGTCTAGCAAGGGTCTCAGCCGTTTGGAATGTTGACTTTCCAAATGATTCTCCACAGACTGCTGGCTTTCCCAAGCTTCGCTCACAGCGAGAGTATTTGGATCTTCAACTGATTCAAGCAGATTAAACGATATGTTGCCTTCTTCTTTCCTTGTGGCTTCGACCATCTCGCGGAATAGTTCAATGGCTTTTTCCTTTTCGCCATTCTTGATTCTCTCTCTTACAACGATCCTAATCATTAGACGATTTCTCTCCTATAATAATATAGTCGTAAGTTGCTTATTACAATGGATACTCAATCAAACCGCTTTCCGCAGCTGTCAGCATTATCTAAGGAGTCTGGTCATTTGCTGCTTCTTAAAAATGTCATCCTGGCTGCGGTGTATGTGAGTAAAACGATTGATCTTTTCTCCTGTCAGATGAGAGGTTGCTGTGCAGAGATCTTCATATTCCGGGTCGGCCGCGAAATCAAAAGTCTGCTTCATAGCAAAGACACCGCCGGAATTGAAGTCTTCCCCGCGGTTTGGTTTTTTTCCGTCAATATAGACGTTGTTCTTCATTTTCTTGAGTCTTTCGATATACTGCTTGTATGTACCAACAGGCATTTGTGTCCCCTCCTTGCATAACTTTTACTATACTATTGTAGTCTGGAAAACTGTTGTAGAGAAATATGTTTTATCTATTATTTGCAACATAATTATTGCTGCTATGTCATTTTGCGTTGATTGCCCAAGACCTCGCAGCATCACGGCGACCTTGAAGTTGCATTTCTGAGAAAGTGTGCTAGAATAAATATCAAGCACATGAAGACAGAGAAAACCGGAGGGAGCGGAAGTTTATGCGGAGATTTAACGTGACGGGGCTGTGCGTGCCCAAAGAGGACTATATGGTCGATATCAGCGGCAAGATAGAACAGATCAGGAAACTGGTGGACGACCGCTGCTATTTCACGATAAACCGGGCAAGGCAGTATGGCAAGACCACCACGTTGGCATGGCTCGCAAAAACCCTTGCGGATGACTATTTGGTCGCTTCGATCAGCTTTGAAGGGATCGGAGACGAGAGTTTTGAGTCTCCGGCGAGCTTTTGCCATGAGTTTTTGAGGCTTGTTCGCAGGGCAATGGAGTTTACGCCTGCCCCCGGCGAGTACAAGGAAAGCTGGCTGGATCCGGATGTATCGACATTTCCGGACCTGAGCGAACATATTACGAAAATGTGCAAGGACAAAAAAGTCGTGCTCATGATTGACGAGGTTGACAAATCAAGCAACAACCGCGTCTACATCCATTTCCTCGGGATGCTGCGGGACAAATTCCTTGCGCGCAAAAATGAAAGGGATTACACCTTCCACAGCGTCATACTCGCCGGTGTGTACGACATAAAGAATATCAAGCTGAAGATGATGAACGAAGGTATATATACACCTTCAGCAACGGAAAACAAGCTCTATAACTCTCCTTGGAACATAGCGGCAGATTTCGAAGTTGATATGTCGTTCAGCCCCGAAGAAATAGCCACGATGCTCGCGGAATACGAAGCTGACCATGCCACAGGCATGGACATCGCGGGAATATCCGAGGAGATACACAGCTACACAAACGGATACCCGTTCCTTGTGTCGAGAATCTGTAAGCATCTGGACGGGAAACTCGGCAAAGACTGGACACATCGCGGCGTGCAGGAAGCTGTCAAGATCATACTCGAAGAAAAGAGCACGCTATTCGACGACATATACAAAAACCTTGAAAACAACAGGGACCTGTACGACTTCCTCTACGGCCTGCTCGTCACGGGGATCGGGAACGGGTTCAACATCTACAACCCCGTCATCGAGCTTGGCTATACCTACGGTTTTATTGAAAAAGGAGATAACAATAAAGCAGTGGTGTCAAACAGAATCTTTGAGATCCTGATGTACGACTATTTCATATCGAAGGATACGATCTCCGGGAGGCGCATGACGGGGGTTACCCGGCG
>JGI24702J35022_10002441_pt1 | contig 11336 bp, 10 predicted proteins | sample TergutTh196P4_FD_35022 | JGI IMG/M metagenome (IMG submission 35022)
CGATTCCTACATGGTTGATACCTACCAATCGAACTACGTAATCAATATGATCCACTGCATCTTTTAAGGTTGCAAATCCGCCTTTTTTTAGAAATCCGCGGTAAAGGCAAATCTGAACCACGCCGCCTTTCTCTGCAATGGCTTTGATCAGACGATCGGAAAGATTCCGGGGATGGTTGCAAAGCGCTTTGACGGACGAATGGGAAGCGATCACCGGATGCCGGCTGATTGACAGAACATCAAAAGCGGTTTTTTCGGAAGTGTGTGAAATATCAACCATAATTCCCCAACGGTTCATTTCTTTTACCACTTCTTTCCCGAATTCGCTGAGGCCGTTGTGTTCCGGATTCCCCGCATTGGCGTCGCAAATATCGTTATTCCGGTTATGCGATAATGTAATGTATTTAACTCCTATTTCGGCGAAACGCTTGATATTGTTGATATCTTGCCCGATGGCATAGCCGTTTTCAATTCCTATAAAAATGGATTTTTTCCCTTCGGCTTTGTTTTTTTTCAAATCGGAAACCGCACAAGCTTGAGCTACAACTGCCGAATTATTTTCAATTTGACGCTTAATTTGGTTAATGATAGTAACCGCTTGTTCAAAGGCTTGTTGAGAGGCTTTTGGAGTACGCGCTCCCTGGGGAAGATAAGCTACCATAAAAACGGCGTCCAACATTCCTTGTTTCATTTTGGGAATATCCATTTTAAGCGAATAGTCAACTGTTTCATTTTCCTTTTCGGCGCCTAATTCTTTCGGATTGACTTTCAATGACTGATTCGTTTTCCCGATATCAATACCGTATTTGAAAAACATCGGCGTATCGCAATGGGAATCAATAGTGTAGATTTTTTGATGCAGGGCTTTGGCTTTTTCAAACAAAGCCGCCTCATTCACCAAATACTTGAATGTATCAATCATAACCGGATCACCTGCTACGGCTCCGTTTTCGGGATGCCATTGAACGCCTATAATAACTTTTTCTTCCGACGATTCAATCGCTTCAATCATTCCGTCTTCTGCCCTGGCGACCGCTTCAAATCCGGGAGCAAGGTCTTTAACGGCTTGATGATGGAATGAATTGACCATGATCTGCTCCGCTTGAATAGCTTGATAGAGCTGAGTTCCGGAAGTAATCCGCACGGAATGGGTAGCAATTTCACGCGCTTCCTCTTGGTTGTGATTGACCTTCGATTCCGGCAGTTGCGACGGAATATCCTGAATCAAATTTCCACCGAAAGCGATGTTGATTAGTTGGGTCCCGCGACAAATTCCGAGAATAGGCATTTGCCGGCCGGCAGCTTGTTTCACCAAAGCGATTTCATACCGGTCGCGTTCCACATCATAACTTTCTACAGCAGGATGCAATTCTTCTCCAAAAAGAGGAGAATAGATGTCGCCTCCACCTGAAAGTATCAAGCCGTCAATTCGGGAGACAATTTCTTCTAATATTTTTTCATCGGTAATAAGCGGGATCAAAATCGGCGTTCCGCCGGCCCTGACAATTGCACTCACATAAGCGTCGGCAATACGTGACGTAGCTTCTTTATGATTGACCGATAAGCCAATAAGCATATTATACGTCAATATTAGCGTAAGTAGCGTTTTCTTCAATAAATTCACGGCGGGGGGCTACATCTTCACCCATTAACATGGAAAAAACATTATCGGCTTCAGCCGCATTCTCAATAGAAACCTGCCGCAAGGTACGCATTTCGGGATTCATCGTCGTTTCCCAGAGTTGAGCTGCGTTCATTTCTCCCAAACCTTTGTACCGTTGGGTAGTAGTTAAATTTTCATTTCCTTCGGCGTATCTATCTATAAAGACTTGCCGTTGCCGGTCGGTCCAGCAATATTCCTCAATTTTTCCTTTTTTCATGAGATATAACGGAGGCGTTGCAATATAAATGTAGCCGTTTTCAATCATCGGGCGCATGTGACGGAAAAAGAAGGTAAGAATCAAGGTAGCGATATGGCTTCCGTCCACATCGGCATCGGTCATGATGACTACTTTGTGATATCGCAGCTTACTCATATTCAATTCCTTTGAATCTTCTTCCGTTCCGATGGTAACTCCCAAAGCAGTGTATATATTTCGAATTTCTTCGCTTTCAAACACTTTATGATGCATGGCTTTTTCTACATTCAGGATTTTACCCCGTAGAGGCAGTATCGCCTGGAATTGACGGTCGCGGCCTTGCTTGGCGGTTCCCCCGGCTGAATCTCCCTCGACAAGAAATATTTCGCAACGAGCCGGATCCCTATCCGAACAGTCGGCTAATTTTCCGGGCAATCCCCCTCCCGAAAGCGGCGATTTCCGTTGAACCATTTCCCTTGCTTTCCGCGCGGCATGACGGGCGGTTGCCGCAAGGATAACTTTTTCTACAATGGTCTTGGCTTCTTTCGGGTGTTCTTCCAAAAAATTACCCAGGGTTTCGCTGACAGCCATGTCCACTGCGCCAATCACTTCGTTATTACCTAATTTAGTTTTTGTTTGTCCTTCAAACTGGGGTTCTTGTACTTTAATTGAAATCACGGCAGTTAATCCTTCCCTGAAATCGTCGCCGTTAATTTCCACTTTTACTTTTTCCAGCATTTTCGACTCTTCTGCGTATTTTTTCAGCGTCCGGGTCAATCCCCTGCGAAAGCCGGCCAAATGTGTACCGCCTTCTATAGTATTGATATTGTTGACATACGAATACAGATTTTCGTTATAGGAAGTATTATAAGTCATAGCAACTTCGACAGGAACACCCTGTTTTTCGGTAACGATATGGATGATGTTTGGAATCAGTGGTTCTTTATTGGCGTCTATGAATTTTACAAACTCTTTCAAGCCTTCTTCCGAGAAAAAGATTTCGTGTTTGAAAGTTCCGTCGCTTTTCACCACCCGTTTATCCGTCAATTCCAATTGAATGCCGGCGTTCAGGTATGCTAATTCCCGTAAGCGTTTTGATAAAATTTCATATTTATATTCCGTAACAATAAAAATAGAAGAATCCGGTTTGAATGTGATAATAGTTCCCCTGTAGGATGTTTCGCCCACGACCTTGATATCGAATGCGGGCTTGCCACATGAATATTCCTGAGTATATATTTTACCATCCTTATGAACTTCCGCTTTTAAAAATATGGATAAAGCATTCACACAGGAAACGCCGACGCCATGCAACCCCCCGGAAACTTTATACGAATCTTTATCAAATTTTCCGCCGGCATGTAATAAAGTCAAAACTACTTCCAAGGCCGACTTTTGTTCTTTTTCATGAAAATCAACAGGAATTCCCCGTCCATCGTCTTTTACCGTAATAGAATTATCTTCATTGATAAATACTTCGATGTTTTTACAATAACCGGCTAATGCTTCGTCTATCGAATTATCAACCACTTCATATACCAAATGGTGTAATCCTTTTTCGCTGACGTCGCCGATATACATAGCCGGACGTTTCCTTACCGCTTCCAATCCTTCCAGCACTTGGATGCTCTCTGCCGAATAACCGTTGTTATTATTTTTCGTTTCTTCGCTCATTATTTAATTGTTCATTATTGCGTTTAAATATAAATGTACAAAGTTAGCAAAAATATACAAATAAAAAAAGCCGGAACAATTAAGTTTACACCGGCTTTTTCGCTATTGTGTATGAAATTAGATTAATTTAATTTATTTACATGCAAAGCCAATTTGGATTTCAGGTTACCGGCTTTGTTCTTATGAATAACATTCTTTTTTGCTAATTTATCCAACATAGAACTGACTTTTTTGTATAGTTCGGCAGCCTGAGTTTTATCGGTAGTTGCGCGAAGTTTTCTCACGGCGTTTCTTGCTGTTTTTGCATAATACCGGTTACGCAATCTTCTGGTTAGCGTTTGCCTGATCCTTTTTATTGCTGATTTGTGATTTGCCATCTTTGTAAACTTTGTTTATTTATTTTTTTATTATTTTTGTAGTCCATAGGGGAATCGAACCCCTCTTTCAAGAATGAAAATCTTGCGTCCTTACCGATAGACGAATGGACCGGTTTTTAATTTTGCGGGTGCAAATATAGACTTATTTTTTGAAATTACAAAATATTTGTCCCTTTTTATTTTTTTCTAATTGAAACAAATGTTACACAAAACACGAGGGATAGTCCTGTATAGTTTACCATACAATGATAAGTATGCTATTACATTGATATATACCGAAGAATTCGGGCGGGTATCATATTTGACCTCACAATCAAAAAGCCGGAGATCAAGAGTTCCCCGTTCATTATTTCATCCTTTGGCCATTTTGGATTTAGAAGTTGAGCATCAAAATTTACGGGATATTCAACGCATAAAGGAAATCAAGATCCATATTTCTTTGGTTTCCTTACTAACCGACCCTATGAAGAGCGCTTTGGGTATTTTCTTAGCGGAATTGATAAGTAAAGTAATCAGGGAAGAACAAACCAACCGTTTGCTTTTTGATTTCCTTTTGCAATCCGTTCAGGTTTTGGAATTAACCCATACTTCTCCCGTCAATTTTCATTTGGTATTTATGATTCGTCTCAGTCGTTTGCTGGGATTTTATCCCGATCCGACCGGTTATCGGAAGGGAATGTTTTTTGATATGCGGAACGGTGTTTTTACTCAATATCAACCGGCACACATTCATTTTCTCCCTCCGGACGAAAGCGCTGTTTTCTTCAATCTTTTACGGATGTCGTATGAAAATATGTCGGTATTCCGGTTTTCGGGACGGGAACGTCAAGCGGTTATTCGACGGATATTGGAATATTACCGTTTGCATTTAAGCGATTTTCCGGAGATAAAATCTTTAGAAGTCTTGCACGATGTCTTTTCGTAAGGTATCTGTAAAACGACGGTTTATTATTTTTCCGTTAAGTTGTGACCTTTTATTATTAAGTATTTACAATTTTCATCACTCTTTCAAGCGCATCGTCCATTTGGGCTTCCGATTCCATTCCAAGTGTCATGCAATGGATATTTCCTTTGGTTAAAGCGAATTGGATAGACTGTTGTCGTTCATCGTCGGTAACATGTTTTCCTTCACCGAAAATTTTCATTCCGATGATGCCTTTACCGTTATTTTTCGCTTTTTCAAGGATGGCTATCACTGCATCGGGTGAACCATCCATAGCTGTTCCGAACGGATTGATGCGCGCCATAATCACATCAACCCAAGGATTGATAGCGGCTTCAGCCAGTGCATCAATATTGTGGCAAGAAACGCCTACTGCTTTTACGATGCCGTTTTGTTTGGCTTTAGAAAAAGCATCCATATAGAACTTACGGGTTTCGTTCCAGTCACCTCTCATCATGCAGTGCATGAGTAAGATGTCGAAATAATCACTGCCGGATTCCAGACGGTAGCGATCAAGGATTTTTTCTACCGGTTCTCTTTGATTTGGTCCTTCATCCTGCGTCCACATTTTAGTGAGAACAATCAATTTTTCGCGAGGTAAGTTTTTTATAGCATTACCGACATAAGGATGTGTACCATAACTATCGGCCATATCGAAAAAGTTGATTCCACACTCATAAGCATGATGGGCTAATTTTGTAAATTTATCCATTCCGAGACGGGTAAAATTTGAGGCTTTATTGCTTCCAATCGTACCGGTTCCCATAGCTATTCGGGAAACTGTCAATCCCGAATTGCCGAGTTTAACTTTATCAACGGTTAATGCACCGGGAAGAGTTAAATTCAGGTTCATTGCCTTCGAGCCTATTATGGAAAAACCTGCTAATCCGGTCAATCCTGTCTGAATAAATTTTCGACGATTTATTTTATTCATGATATCTTTGGTTTAATGCTTTTACTTTACTCCTTTCACATTCATTCGCAAACTGTAGAAATTTTGCGAGGCAGTAATAAATAATGTTTTCATGTCTTTTCCTCCGAAACAGACATTAGCAGTCCATCTTGCTTCAACTGCAATGTGTTCGATTTTTTCACCTTTCCGATTAAAAACCGTAATACCGTTTCCTGTCACATAGATATTTCCTTCACTGTCAATGGTCATACCGTCGGAACCCATTTCGGCAAATAATTTTTTGCCTTTAAGTGAACCGTCCGGCTGTATTTCGTAAACATAAGTTTTGCCGGCTTTAATATCGGCAACATAAAGCAGCTTTCCATCGGGAGTGCCGATGACACCATTGGGTTTCTCAATATCCATATCAACCGGAACAATGGTTTTACGATCCGGAGACAGGAAATAGACGTATTCTCCTTCTTGTTGCATTTTTGGTTCACGTGTCCAATAATCTCGCACATAGAGCGGATCGGTGAAATAAATACCCCCATCGGGACGCACCCATAGGTCGTTCGGCCCATTTAGTTTTTTACCGTTATAATTTGTAACTAAAACAATGGCTTCCCCTTTTTTATTAAAACTCCAAATTTCATTTTCCTGATCGGAGCAAGAAAGCAGATTTCCTTTTTTGTCGAAATACATGCCGTTGGCACGTCCGGTTTTTTCGAGAAAAACAGAAAGTTTTCCATTGGTTGACCATTTCATAATACAGTCGTTGGGTTGATCCGTAAAATAAACGTTTCCTTGCTTATCAACAGCCGGACCTTCGGTAAAACGAAAACCGTCCGCCAATTTTTCGACTTTTGCTCCCGGAGCAATGATTGATTTGTTTTCCTGACCGGTCGTAGTGAAAACTACAGTGAATAATAGAATGAAAAAGATGATGTGTTTTGTCATGAGTTGAATAATTTTTTGGGTAAAGTTACTAATTATTTTTTATAACGTCCTCGTACTGAAAAAAGTTTATTATTTCTCCCGCTCCCTTACGTCTGCTCCCCACAGGAGTTTTTTTCTTAAGGTTTCGTAAAAATTTTGAGGATAACGTTTTACGAGTTTAATAGTAAAATCGGCTTTGCGAATGATAAATTGGCTACCCGAAGGATAAAGTTCCGAACGGCCGTCTAAAGCAACCAAAAAATTATTGTTCCGGGTTTCAACTTTTAACCGGATGCATAAATCTTCCGGAATCACCAAAGGACGGACATTCAGGGAATGCGGAGCCACCGGACTTAATACAAAATTGTTCGCTTGAGGAATGATTATCGGTCCGTTGACGCTCATCGAATAGGCTGTCGAACCGGTCGGAGTGGCTATCAACAAACCATCTCCCAAATAATTGGTTAAATATTCATCATTCAGGCTAGTATGGATGTTTATCATTGACGATGTATCCCGTTTGAGTATGGCGATCTCATTCAAGGCATAATTATAGTTTCCTCGAAAAGGCGGATCGCTTTCTAATTCAAGTACACTACGCTTTTCTATTACATATTCTTGTCGGAAAATTTCATCTAAAGTAGTTTCAATAGCGTCTGTATTAATATCAGCCAAAAAGCCAAGTCTNCCTGTATTAATTCCAAGAATNGGAATATTTTGCCGTCCAACCCAAGCTGCCGTTTGCAAAAAAGTACCGTCACCGCCCAAGCTAATAGCCAAATCCAAGGCAAATTGATCCGATTCAATCCGTCCGGCTATAACAGGTGTAGAAGTAAATTGCTTGGCCAGGTATTCATAAAACCTGCTTTCCACAAAAATTTCCGCTTGCAACGCCTGTAATTTGTCAAAAAGCGCTTGGATATTTTTTTGTCTTTCAACCTGATAATTATTACCGAATAATCCTATTTTCATACATCATGAGTCTAAATATTTTCGTTTTTTAACATTAAAATATCGTTTATTAAGATTTCTTTACTAAACATTTTGTTATTATTCAACTAAATCCATTACTTTTGTACCGGTATTATAATACTAAAAACATACAAATTTAGTTATTTATTTGTAAAACATTCTTAAACAAACAGAATTTATCATTTATGAACGTATTATTATTTATTCAAAACGAAGCAGGACGCGTAATCACGCAGGTAACAGAAGCGCCGGTTTCTGAAACTGTAGCAACGATTAATATTTGGGATTTAGCGATAAAAGGGGGATGGCTTATGATTCCCATTGCTTTATTGTTATTTATTGCAGTAGCTATTCTGATTGAACGTATTTTTGTTATTAAAAGCGCAAGCAAGGAAGATTCTACTTTTATGAATCGTATCAAGGATTATATTCATGAAGGAAAAATTGATTCGGCCATCAATCTCTGCCGTAGTACCGATACTCCTATTTCCCGAATGATTGAAAAAGGTATTTCCCGCTTGGGACGTCCGATGAATGATATTCTNGTNGCNATCGAAAATGTAGGAAACATTGAAATTGCAAAATTAGAAAAGGGGTTTCCTTGGGTTGCTACTGCTGCGGCTGCCGCTCCGATGATCGGGTTTCTCGGCACGGTGACCGGTATGGTTCGCGCTTTCTTTGCGATGGCGAATGCCGGAGCAAATGTAGACATTACATTGCTTTCTTCCGGTATTTACGAAGCTTTGGTAACAACGGTAGCCGGTCTGATCGTTGGAATTATTGCATTATTGGCTTACAATTATTTGGTGGCTCAGGTCAACAGAGCGGTAACTAAAATGGAGACCCGTTCGATGGAGTTTATGGATTTATTGAATGAACCGACAAAATAATTGATTATAACTATGGCTCTTAAGAGAAAAAATAAAATATCGGTACAATTCAGTATGGCTTCCATGACGGATATGATTTTCCTGTTGCTCATATTTTTCATGCTTACTTCAACCGTTGTGGTGCCGAATGCGATTAAAGTTCTATTGCCTCAAAGCGCTCAACAAACCTCTGCTAAGCCGCTTACGCGAGTGACAATCAATGCCGACCTGCAATATTTTGTGGCTTATGGAAACCAGAGGGAACGACGTGTTTCTTTTGAGGAAATTACCCCTTTTCTAAGAGATTGTTATGCTAAGGAACCGGATATCTATGTGGCTTTATATGCCGATGAATCGGTTTCTTATAAAGAAATAGTAAAAATATTGAATATTGCCAATCAGAATAATTTCAAAATGATATTAGTTACACGTCCCAGATGAATATAACAAAAGAAGAAATATATGGATACACCGGCTCGTGCATTTTTTGCCTGTTGATTATTCTTCTCCTCTTCCTGACTGTTATAAAAACAACGATTAAAGCTGGAGAAGAGGGTGTTCTGGTTAATTTCGGAAATGTGAATTTGGCTTCAGGCACATTTGAGCCGAGAAGTGGAGAGCCTCAAAATGAAACCAATAGGCCGACGCCGGTTCAACAGACAGTTCCTCAACCGGAAATACCGCCTGTCGTTCAACCGAGAGCGCAAAATAATACGGCTCCTGCGATTACGCAGAACGTAGAAAATACTGCTGCTATAGAGGCTGCCCGAAAAGAACAGGAAGAAAGAAATCGAATTGAAGCCGAACAACGGGCGCAACAAGCTAAAGAGGAAGAAGAGCAACGAAAACGTGATGCTATTAATCAACAAGTTTCTGGCGCTTTCGGTTCGGGAACATCCGGCCAGAATCAAAGCGGAACCGCTACTACCGGAACCGGTATTCAGGGGGATCCGCAAAGTACATCCCCCGTTGGATCGCCGGCGGGAAGCGGTTATGGCGAATTTAATCTGGGCGGACGCACTTTGGGACCGGGCGGTTTGCCTCGTCCTTCATATTCCGTTCAGGAAGAAGGCCGTATTGTTATCAATATCACGGTTGACCCAAACGGGAATGTCATTTTTGCGGAAATCGGAAGAGGAACAAATATTGATAACGCTAATATGCGGACATCTGCGATAGAAGCTGCCCGGAAAGCAAAATTTAATAAAATCAACGGGAATAATAATCAATCAGGAACAATCACGTACCGGTATTCTCTGAAATAATTATACATCATGAAAAAAGTATTTATTTTTTTAGCTGAAGGCTTTGAAGAAACTGAAGCTGTTGCCACTATAGATGTAATGCTTCGTGGCGAATTAGACGTAACGTCCGTTTCCATTACAGAAAATTTACTTGTAACCGGAGCACACGGAATCGCTGTTAAAGCCGATACGCTTTTTGAACAAGCGAATCTTTCCTCCGGAGATATGTTGGTTTTACCGGGAGGAATGCCGGGCGCAGCGAACTTAAATGCACATTCCGGTCTTAAAAACTCTTTGGAAAAGTATGTTGCAAGCGGTAAAAAAATTGCTGCGATTTGCGCCGCTCCCTTAGTCTTCGGAGGCTTGGGTTTGTTACAAGGAAAAAATGCAACTGCTTATCCGGGTTATGAATCCACTTTGAAAGGCGCTACGTTTGTTGACGGTCCGGTTGTAAAAGACGGAAATATTATTACCGGAAAAGGACCCGGATTCGCTTTTGAATTCGGATTAGCAATTGTTGAGGAATTGCAGGGAAAAGCAAAAGCCGGCGAAGTAGCTGAAGGCTTGTTGCTAAAATAAAGTATTAGGACTGTCATTGCGGGTTTGACTCGCAATCCTGTTTTGCTTTCTGTCATTGCGGGCTTGACCCGCAATCCCACGTAAAATATGGGGATCCCTCGTTAAGCGCAGAATGACAAAAACATCAAAGCGTTTCGATGAATCCGGTTAAAGCGCCAGCGAACGTTTCCCAAGAAAGCGCTTNCTTTTCTTTTTGGATGTTTGNGATGAAAATTTCATTATTTGAACGGAAGAATTCTTGAATACTTTCCGACAAACTTTCAACGGCCGGAAGACAAACAAGGCCGGTTCCCGCCCGCTCAATGCTTTCTTTCAATCCGCCGACGTCGGTGGCTATGACAGGAACGTCGAAATGATAAGCGACCGGAATAACGCCGCTTTGTGTCGCCGAACGATAAGGTGCTACCAATAAATCGGCAGCAGAAAATAAACGTGGAACTTCATCGTCGTCAATGTACCGGTTCAACACTTTTATTCTTGAATATGCCGGTGAGCTTTCGATGGCTTGACGGTATTTTCCGAAATCGCCGTAGGATTCTCCCGCAATTACCAATTGATAGGATTCATCCAACAGTGACATAGCGGAGATCAATAAATCCAAGCCTTTATAATCACGGATTAATCCGAAAAAAAGCAGGTTTTTTTTCTCCGGATCAAGTCCCAGTTTTTTACAGGCAATCCGTTTATCCGTTTTTTCTCCAAAATGGTTATATAACGGATGCTCTTTTAATACATAACGGGCATCCGGATGCAACGATAAAAGATCGTCGCGAACCGATTGGCTCATTACTAAAAAACCTGAATTTTGTTTCAGGAACCATGTTGTTAAAGGTTTATCAAAAAAATGTTGTTCATGCGGCGTCACATTATCTAAAATTGAAACGACCGGACAAGCCCGCTTTTTGAAATACCCCGCAACCGATCCTAAAGATGGAGCAAAATAAGTCATCCAATATCGCATAACGAGTACATCCGGTTCCATTTTCTC
>JGI24702J35022_10002443_pt1 | contig 11333 bp, 4 predicted proteins | sample TergutTh196P4_FD_35022 | JGI IMG/M metagenome (IMG submission 35022)
TTGACCACTAACAGACGAGTGGTCAATTGCCCCGTCCCCATGACCACTGCTTACTTGTCCGGGTTCAAACGGGTCTATCATTTTATTTTCAAGAGCGTTTTTTATTATCCATTTATCGTTTTTTACCATTATTTTACCTTATCTTTCCTGATTGCCGCGTCAGAAAACTCCGTTTTCTTCCTCGCAACAAAAACGCTTTGTCGTACCTGTTACCTTTTACCTATTATCACCAGCACTTCGAATATCCGCAATCTCTGCAAACCACACACCCTTCGGCGAATGTTAGCATCTCGCCGCATTCGGGGCATTGGGGGCATGAACCGGAAAGATTATTTCTTGGGTCCGTTGAATATCCGCCTGAAGCGGCTGCCGCTTCCTGAGGTATTTCCGCATAAGGTTCCGAGCGGGAAACAACTTCCTGAGCAAAAAGCGCGGGCGCCGCTTTTTCTTTCGCATATGCTTCCAAAGCTTTTGCGACTGCGTCAGCGCATGAAAGTATGGCTCCGCCTTCCGCTAAAGTAGGCGAAGGGCATCTTATTCCTTTTAACTGATTTATAATTTCCTGCTGGTCTATACCGGAACGCAAAGAAAGCGATATCAAACGGGCAATCGCTTCAGACTGGGAAGAAGTACATCCGCCGGACTTGCCCAACTGCGTAAAAAGTTCGCATGCTCCTCTGTCATCTTCATTTATCGTCACATACATTTTTCCGCAGCCCGTGTGCATAAGGAATGTAAAACCTGCCGTCTTTTTCGGTCTGGTCCTTGGTTTTTTCTCCTGCACTGTTTCGGCGGCTGCCGTGCCTTCTTTTTTGTTTGCAAGATTTAAAACCTGCACGTCGCGGCTGCCGTCTCTGTAAACGGTCACGCCTTTGCAGCCCATTTTATATGAAAGTATGTACACTTTTTTTACGTCTTCTTTCGTCGCCGCATTTGGAAAATTTACGGTTTTTGAAACCGCATTATCGGTAAATTTCTGGAAAGCCGCCTGCATTCTTATGTGGTCTTCCGGCGTAATATCCTGAGCGGTAACAAAAACTTTTTTTATTTTTTCCGGTATTTCTTTTATGCCGTGAACGCTTCCTTTTTCGGCTATTGCGTCCATAAGCTCGTCGGAATAGAAACCGTTTTCTTTGGCTATCTTTTCAAAATAAGGATTCACCTCGTACATTTCCTCATTGTCAAGGCACTGCGCTCTTTTGTAAACCAAAGCGAAAATCGGTTCAATGCCGCCTGAAGCGGATGCTATTATGCCGATCGTTCCGGTCGGGGCAATAGTCGTTGTCGTCGCATTTCTTATGGGATTTCCTTTTCCGTAAACGCTTTGCTTAAAATTCGGGAAAGCACCTCTCTTTAAAGCAAGTTCTTCCGACGCTTCGTGTGATTTTGTCTGAATAAAACCCATAACTTTTTCGGCAAGCATAAGCGAATCGTGCGAACCGTAAGGAATCCCCAAATACAAAAGCATATCTGCCCAGCCCATTATTCCCAGACCGATCTTTCTGTTGGAACGGGTAGTTTCGCCTATTTTTTGTACCGGATAATTGTTCATATCTATAACATTGTCGAGAAAATGAACGGCTGTCTTAATGATATTTTCGAGTTTTTCCCAGTTAACGTCATTATTTTTTATAAAATGTCCGAGATTTATCGAACCCAGATTGCACGATTCATAAGGCAAAAGCGGCTGCTCTCCGCAGGGGTTTGTAGATTCTATCAAGCCGGCCTTAGGCGTAGGATTTGCGTCGTTCATCCTGTCGATAAAAACTATGCCCGGCTCGCCGTTTTTCCACGCAGCGTCGACGATTTTCGTAAAAACGTCTTTGGCTTTAAGCTTTCCGGCAATTTCTTTTGTGCGCGGATTATAAAGATTATATTCTTCGTCGTCTTCAAGAGCGTCCATAAACTCTTTTGTTACGGCTACGGAAATATTGAAATTGTTTAAACTGTCATTTTTATCTTTGCATGTTATGAAATCCAAAATGTCCGGATGATCGACTCTGAGCATACCCATATTCGCGCCGCGTCTTGTTCCGCCCTGCTTTATCGCTTCGGTCGCCGCATTAAAAACCTGCATGAACGATACCGGACCTGACGAAACTCCGCTTGTAGTCTGCACGGAATCCATTTTCGGACGAAGCCTTGAAAATGAAAAGCCCGTTCCGCCTCCGGATTTATGTATCAAAGCCGTATTTTTAAGAGTTTCAAAAATCGAATCCATCGAATCTTCTATGGGCAAAACAAAACAAGCCGAAAGCTGCTGAAGCTGCCTTCCGGCATTCATTAATGTAGGGGAGTTCGGCAAAAAGTCTAAAGAAGACATTGCAAGGTAAAATTCTTTTGTCAAAGATTCGACATCGGCGTCTTTATCATATATTTTATCGGCCTGGGCTATGTTTTCGGCAACCCTGTAAAACAGTTCTTCGGGCTTTTCAAGGATATTGCCTTTTTCATCTTTCCTCAGATACCTTTTCTGAAGAACCGTTAAAGAATTTTTTTCAAGTTTTGCGCTGTTTTTGGAAATAAGCTCTTCTTTAGTGTTTTTTGTCATTTTTACTACCCCCCTATAACGACAATTAAAAATTACAAATTACGAATTACGAATCAACGGCTTTTAACGACAATTAAAAATTACAAATTACGAATTACGAATCAACGGCTTTTAACGGCAATTAAAAATTACAAATTACGAATTACGAATCAACGGCTTTTAACGGCAATTACAAATTACAAATTACGAATTACGAATTACAAATCAACGGCTTTTAACGGCAATTAAAAATTACAAATTATGAATTACGAATCAACGGCTTTTAACGGCAATTACGGATTGCGGATCGACGGCTTTTAACAGAAATAAAAAATGAAAAATTATTGAACTCGCATTGCGAGTACCGGCATTTTTCATTTTTAATTTTTAGCCTTTAACTGCCTTTTTGTATGTTCTTTTTTCAATTTTTTAAGTTCTTCCATGAATGTGTCTATATCGCCGAACTTTCTGTAAACCGAAGCAAAACGTATATATGCCACCAAATCAATATCCCAAAGTTTATCAAGTATTTTCTGCCCTATTATATTTGAAGGTATTTCCATAATATATTCCGCGGAAAGCTCATTTTCTATTTCATTTACTATCCTGTCAATAGTTTCAATTGCCACCGGACGCTTTCTGCACGCCCTGTCTATACCTGCCCAGATCTTTTTTTTGTCAAAAGGCTCTCTGGAACTGTCCGCTTTAACAACCGCCAAAGAAATCTCTTCCGGACGCTCAAACGTAGTATAACGCTTTTTACATTCCAGACATTCCCTGCGTCTTCTTACCGCAGGAGTATGTTCAATCGGGCGCGAATCAAGCACTTGGTCCTGAAAACTTCCGCAAAAAGGACATTTCATAATTTATTCTCGTTTTTTTAGAGTCGAGCCGCAACGCCGCAGTTGAGCTTGTTTTGGCCAAACGCATGCGCGTAATATGTGTCGACAGACTCTAATAAAGGGACAAAAAACCTCTTCTACCTGTTGTAGAAGCAACTATCCTACAACATACATATAGATTTGTCAACCTGATTTTTTATTTTGCTTCAGAAAAATCAACTACCGGTTTGAATGAAAGAATTGTAACATACTACGGATTGTATTGTCAAGACAAAAAAACGGCAGAAGTCCAGCAGACCGGCAGTCCGGCTGTCCGGTAACGGCAGCAGCAAAGCCTTTGTCTTTGCCAAGCTTCAGAATTTATTTTTTGATCGGCAATATAGACGATATCGTCGACGCTGCGGATTTCTTTAATTCGTTTTCTTTATCGGCGATAACTTTTTTAATTTCATTTATTTTCTTCTGCAGATCATTCAGTTTAGGTTCGAGTTCTTTCTGCACCTGTTTATTGTATTTATCGGCTTCGGCCTGTAAAACGCTTTTCTGCGAATCAACGTACTGAGTGACTTCTTTTCTTATTTTAACTTTCACATCGCCTACGGCGGCATTGATTATATTGTTAAACCTCTGCGCCAGCAATTTGTCTATATCGGACATAAAGTCAGCTTTGATATCGCCGTCCTTTATAGACATGGAAGCTTCAATATTCATGGAATTTATGCCCTGCCAAAGCATGCTGACATATTTTATAAGATCAGGACCGACTCCTTGAAAATCCTTTGACTCCGGATCATACTGCAAACCGTCAATATAAATTCCGGCTTTTGTTATAAAATCGCTGCCAAGCATCATAAATTCCGCGTAAATCTTGGCTTTTGCTTCTTCAAATGAAGGAGTATAATCGCTTTCTGGAATGCCAAGCCTTACAGCGTCCATACCTTCCATGGTAAATGAAATTATATCTTCGGCAATGTCATTAACTCTGTCAAAACTTCCGCTCAGGGTGAGTATCTGGTTAGTATCATCGCCTTTTGCTTCAAAAGTTGTTTTTTGACCTGTCAGCTTCTGGTCTGAAGCGATATTTTTCGCGATACCGCTGAAAGTTATCGGAATGCCTTCTTTGCCTTCACCTCCGGAAGTTCCTGAAAGTTTAACATTGGCTATCCAAAGTTTCGGGAGTTTATTTTTAACGGGATAATTAATTTCCCTGCCTTTCATTCTTTCCCTGGGTTCGGGTTTATTTTCTTCCTCAGCCTTTTTTTCCGGCATATATTTTTTTATAAGACTCATATAATAAAGCACTTTATCGGTCCTCTGTATCCAAATATCTCCGAAAAGCATCCTTGTTATATTTTTAAAGTCCAAAGAAGGCACTGAAAGTTTTGAAGCTATACTGTCAACATCCTTATTTATCAGCGAAGATATGTCTTTGAAAGCGTTCTGCTGTTCTTTTGCGTCTTTTATCAAACCGTCTTTTACGGCTTTTAAATCGGCATATGTTTGTTCAAGGTTCTTCCTTTCCTCGCTAAGTTTTGAGAGATTATCTTTCAATGTCTGTATATCCGCCGCCGTCTTGAGATTTGTTTTTGAAATAGCGTCGGCAAGCTCCGCAATGCCGTCGATTTGTGATTTTACGTCAAACTCATTGACTTTTTTATTGTAAGAATCGTATTTCCCCATCAGATCAACATAAGAGTCCTGCACTTCTTTTACGGATTGTATCCCGGACATGTCTATTATGCTTTGCGGGCTGAAATTCTTTATCTGATTTTGTATAGTGCCGAACTTTCGAACGCTCGGGAAAGCATTATACTCTTCAACGGCTTTTTCTTTCATTTCTTTTACGGCTTTTGAAGCAAATGATTCTTCGTCGGGTTTTGCCTCTTTTTGTTTTTTGGGAGGAAGTTTGCATGAAGTTTCTCTTGCGGTGCCCCATTTAATGCCGTCAACGGTCATATCGTCTATTATAAATTTCATTGAAAGAAGCGGTATGAAACGTACCCCGAAATTTACGCGGTCTATGTCGGCAAGATTTTTAAACTCATTGTCTTTATCGCCGATTTTTATGTCACGTACGTTTACGGATAAACCTTTAAATTTCGTTTTAAGGCTGCCGACTTCGACTTTTGCCCCGAAAATAAGCTCGCCGGCGGAAATAAACGCCTTTTTAAGATAAATGTCCAAATAAAAAATAAAGAAACCGCAAACAAGAGCTATTACTATTGCAGTCGGGACAATAAACTTCCATCTGAATATTTTCATTACATCCCCTTTTAACGGCAGAGTGAAGAGTGAAAAGTGGAGAGTGGAGATATTGTGTTTCAGCAGGGACTTTGTCCCAGCCGAAACCTAATTGGGTCTTTCTAAAAACCTATCTAAAGTCGTGTCATTCCCGTGAAAACGTGAATCCATCCCCACCCGATTAAGACATTCGAGTGCAGGCTGTTGTGGAATAACGTCTTTTAATAACACTCGGGGACAAGCTTTTGTCGTTATTGTCGGACACATTTAAAAGCAACATGGGTACCCGTTTTCACGGGTATGACAAAATTGGGTTTTTAGAGAAACCTAATTATAGGTTTTCGCTTTGCGAAAACACCTTATTTTTACTCTCCACTTTTCACTCTTCACTCTGCCGTTATAAATCATTTCAATATTTTATAAGAAATAGAACTTGCCGTAAGAAGTTTTACTATTCTCCACTTTGCGACTTTGTCGCGCCAATTCTTTCTGTAATAAGCAATGAACCCGTTTGAAAGCAAATATACCGGCACAAAGAAAATAAACGAAAGCGCTATATTACCCATAACGACCGTATTGTTAAATTTCGTAAAAGGAACGACCGGAACATTGTACAAAGAAATCCAAAACGGAAGCAATGAGTCCGTGTTTAAAATAAAGTATCCTATTTTATCGGATAAAGGATCCGTAAAAAGTCCTATCAGCCCAAAAACCGCAGCGCTTGCAAAAGCCGCTCCGATATTTACCCGCAAAATCATTATCAAAACAAAAATAAAACATTTCATTAAGATCCCGGGCACAAGCCCGAAAAAAACGCCCAGCACCGCCCCAAAAGCTATCTGCACCGGAGACGCATCATTCTGCAAAACTTTAAGAATATCCCTGAACAAAGTGAAAAACACAACGCCTCCTTTTTTGGAAGCTTAGAAGTTTAGAAGTTTGGAAGCTTAGCAGCAGTTTTTGTATTTGCCAAGCCTCCAAGCCCTCCAAACTTCCAAACTTCTTTCTTTATCAAGCCAAATAGAAAGATGCAAACGGTCCGAATAAAATGGAAATAGCCAAATACCCTTTGGCTCTGGAAACATCATCTGAATTACGACTGCCGTCTCTGCTGCCTGCCATCGAATCAGCCGGAACACCTCCAAACATATCTGCCGTTGTTTCCCATGGCTTACTATAATAGTCCCAAGGCCCCAACTCTGCCATAGAAGGAATTCCCACCATGAATAAGTAGCTCGCTGGTCCCATCAGCATTTGCTGCCCCGCATGTCCATACTCATGTTTAAGATCAGTTTCATTATCACCGCGTGCTAAATGAATTGACCCAAACGACCATGCTCTGCCGCTGTCTATTCTGACTACCGGCATCCCCTTATAGAAAGATACTTTTTCAGATGACAATACCTTATCTGTATTACTATTAAACGGATTCCAGCCTATTGCATCCATATCGGCATAAATTTGTTTGTCCCAAGATGAAGCAAACATAAAGCCTCCGTACATCATCGTAGAAGCCCCGACCTGAAATAACACTCCTGACAACATTCCTCCTAACGTTCCTACACCTGGAATAGATGATAAAGGCAGCAAAGCTAAGGACAGCGCCGCGCCGACTATCATAATAACCGCGCCGACAACTGCAATAACTAATCCGGCTATAAATAACCCAATGCTTTTAAAAACGTTGCCTACACTTTTCCAAAACGATGACCAACTGCAGCCTGTTTCGTCAATGCGCATAACAGGATTATTTCCGCAATAAGCAAAAAGGTTTAATCCGTTAATTGTGCTCGGGTCAAGATAAGAGACCTCATCTTGCGAAATAAAACGGCCGGTTTCCGGATCATAATAGCGGTTATGTAAGAAATACAGTTTTGTTTCAGTATCATACAAATAGCCTCTGTAACGAAATGGATTCAGATTGCCGATATGCGCCGCGCCGTTTATAGGATTTCCTTCAGCATCGGAGACCGTATGATTTCCCCACGCGTCATAATCATAACATGCTATAAGCTCTCCGGCTATATCAAATATATGAGTTATATCGCCTTGTATATTCTTGCGGTAAACGTATTGTCTATCCCTGTGTTTAACTCCGGACAAGCCGCTTTCGTCATAAATAAATTCTAATGTAAGTTTCCTATCGCCCTGACACAGCAATTTGCCGCCGAGGTCATAAGTATATACGGTATCTCCTTTTTTTACACGCTTGCCGTAACCATCGTATGCAAAAGTTATGCCGTTAAAGTCAACCAGCTTGCATTGCTGCCATGTTAAAGCCTTGCTCCTGTAAGTCACGGGATTGCCAAAGCCGTCGTAAACAAAGCTCTCGCCGCCGCAATCTGTCAGCCTGTCACCGTCATAAGAATAAAGCTTTTCGTAATTATATTCCGTTATTTCTTTAGCCGGTTTTGCCGTATAATCCGCTTCTTGCTTGGATAATATATTTCCGTTATTATCATAAGAGCAGAACCATGACTTACCCCTTAACTTATTATCTTCGCGTACAAGACGCTGAAGTTTGTCATAAGTATATGTAATGGCAAGTTTACCATTTTTCCATATTTCCGTAATATTTCCGCGTCCGTCATATTTGTAATCTAATCCGCTGCCGATACTATACCGCCCGTTTTTAACTTCGCCGTATCTTATTGACGATACCATATCAGTCGCATGGTCACCGACTTTGCGATAATTAATATATTCGCCGAATCTATTGTTTCCGTTCAAGTCCGCAAGCAGCTTGCCGGTATTGCGCCCGTTTGCATCCGTTTGCGGCTTGTATAAGAGATTGTTTGGCAGCGTTATAGAATCTAAACTTCTCGCGGCATTGTTTTTATACGTATGCAAATATGTCTGGACAACTGTTCCGTTTACGCTGACAGTGCGTTCGCTTAATGCGCCGAGGTTATTGTACCCATAACTCTCCGATACAGCGTCCAAATATTCATAGCCGGATTTTGTTCCTGCCGTTCTGCTTGAATTTGCCGTGCGTTTGTTCACATCATCGTAAGTCACGGCAAGCGTGCTGCCTGTTATATTATCCACGCTGTTTATCAGGCTGTTGTGAGAATTGTAACGATTGGCAAACTGAACATTGCCGTCTATGCTTGTAAATATCAGATTATCCCGTTTGTCGGTTATCGCTTCTGTTACGATCTCAGGAGACGCGCCGCCTTTTAACGCTGCCGTTACCTTGTCAGAAATTACGCCGCCAAATTCAATATCATTTATATTTATTTTATCGGACAATACATTTTCCGCATACGCATATTTAACGCGCTCCTCGCCATTTAGCAATACTTTGGTTTTTCTTCGATTGGCGTCATATTCGTAATTAACGGTATTTAGTCCGCTTTTTAACCGTGTAACAACACCGCATGTATATTTGGTTTCAATAGAATTAGATTCGCCTTCTTCAGTGCTTTGCGTAATGCCCGTCACAACGCTCTTAGCATAATCCCTGCCGTACGAAAATTTGCCGCCGTCAGGATTTATTATCGTTCGAACATCATCCGTGTCCGGCGCGTATTCGATTGCCGTGTTATTCTCTCCGGTTGCGTCAATTTTAGTTTTAAGCTGCCCGTTCTCGCTATATTCGTTTTCTGAATAACTCTTTGCCGTGCTGTCTAAAGTGTTATACGTTATATTCTTGATCACATTTCCTTTTTCGTTATAAACAGTTTCCTCTACGACTATGCCGGTACTCCCTTCCTCGCCCTCTATATAGTTTTCAACGCGCGCAATGCTTCCGTAATCGTTGTAATAATATTTGCTTACGGCATAATTAACCGTATTGCCCGAACCGACGCTCGTTGTATTAGTCAATCTTCTTTGTATCAAACGATGTTCATTATCGTAACTGTAATTTACAAAAGCCTTGTCATAAGCGTTGGCCCGGCTGCTGTTAAGCAATACCGTACCGGTTTCGGAATAAGACACATTTTTAAATTGATCAAATGTCTTATATTCCCATTCGCACGGCGCAAAACGGAAATCCGTAAAAGCTGCCGTGCCGCTGCCGGTGTAAACATGTTTTAGAACAATGCTTTGTAAATTTGCAAGCGACGATTTATCCAATGTAACTGGCAGCGCGCAAAACTGCTTGCCTTTATTTTTATAATCGAAAGACGCCACAAATGTTTGAACTGGTTTGCCTCTATAATTCACTTCGGCAATAATTTCAAATTTTTGGTCAGAACCGCCCGTCGGTAAAGGACGAAATGCCGTCCCAAAGCGCATATCCGTGACCGGCGCGTTTTCCGCAGCGGCATAAGCTGAGAACACAAACTCTGTTTTACCGGCAGGCAAAGAAGCGACCGGAACGGTACTGGAAATCAGCAATTCCTTCTTCAATACAAAAGCCGGATAATCTTTTTTGAACTTCTCAGGCAATGCAGAAAGTTGTAAAGATTTTACCGACACTGCTCCCTGCGGGTTTTGCTCCGATAAAAAAGAACGCAGTTCATCGGACGATGCAAACGTTTGAATTCTTCCAATTTGTAAATCTCTATCGGGTAACCTATCCTGATTTTCCGTTACGGAGGTTTGTACTTTAGCGGAAGTTATAGAAGTTTGTAAATTTCTGTCTGTCAAAACAACCGGATTGGCCGTCGCTAAAGTTTGTACTTCTTCTCTGACAGACGTAAAAGTTTGTAATTCTCTTGGTAGTGTCAGAGCAATCGGATCTCCGGTTTCTTTGACCGAATAGCGCCAATTATTGACTCTGTCAAAATAACTGTAAGACAACCTCTCCTCGTCCGTCCCGTCAGTAAGTTTGGAATATCCGCCGACAAGATTTCCTAAAATATCCATAAAATAATGCTTCAATTTTCCGTCCGTTGTTATTGCGCACTCGTTTGCGCAATAGCTTATTTCTGTAACTGAGACCGTGACCGGCGTTACTCCGGACGCGTCTGCCGCAGAAATTCCGTCATCCGATATCGCGCTTACTGAAGACTGATTCTTTATTGACGACAACTTATTGTACGAATACGAAAGCATTGTTCTTGTTTTGTCCGCAGACGAATCAATCAAAAATAATTCTTCTTCCCAATATCCCGCATATGTATAGTCAAACAGCAATGTATTTCCATCCGGATATGCAACATATCTCAAATTACCGGAAGCGGAAGTTGATGAATACTTATATGTCGTCCTTCTTCCGCGATAATCGGTAACCGATGCGAGCTGGCCGTAAAAATTGTATTTTAATACCGCTGCTCTTTTGCCGTCATTTACTTTTGATATGCGTTCCTTATTATCGTATTCAATCGAAATATAGTTATTATAATTGTCGGCAATCGCGCATAATTTTCCGAATTCATTGAAACACAAAAACGCATTGCCGTCTGAAAGATAAGATACGGGCGTTTGCTCTTTTAATTTTTTCAGTTCAAACTCTTTATTGGTATATTCTTTGAATATCTTTTTGAGTTCTTTTAAATTACCGGAGGCCTTGCCGTTAATATACTCTATTTGCGTTAATACGAATGTTTTCTGTGAGTTTGCACTTGAGATAGATTTGTCAATATCGTTTTTTTGCACCGTAAAATCATTCTTTTGCGTCGTAAGATCATTCCTTTGCGTCATGAGATCATTCTTTTGCGTCGTGAGATCATTCTTTTGTGTCGTGAGGTCATTCTTTTGTGTCGTGAGGTCATTCTTTTGTGTTGTAATATCATTCTTTTGCGTCGTGAGATCATTTCTTTGTGTTGTTA
>JGI24702J35022_10002444_pt1 | contig 11332 bp, 8 predicted proteins | sample TergutTh196P4_FD_35022 | JGI IMG/M metagenome (IMG submission 35022)
GCCGAGCTGGCAGGCCACGACTTTGTCCACGAGCTGGAAACAGCCTCCGCCGCCGGCCTTTTCGGCTCGGTAGACGCAAACCGGGGCGACCCCATGAACGGCTGGGACACCGACCAGTTCCCCAACAGCTACTATGAAACCGCCCTTGCCATGTACGCCGTAATCAAAGCCGGCGGCTTTACCTCGGGCGGCCTTAACTTTGACGCGAAAATCCGCCGCAACTCCATCGACCCCGCCGACCTCTTCCACGCCCACATAGGCGGCATGGACGCCTTCGCCGCCGGCCTTGAAGTCGCACATCGTATCATCAGCGACGGCAAAATCCCCGCCTTCGTCAAAAGGCGCTACTCGTCGTACAACACGGGCGACGGCGCCAAATTCGACAAGGGTGAACTTAACTTCAAACAGCTCGCCGCAATAGGCGAAAAAGCCGGCTACGGCAAAACCGGCCTTACCTCGGGCAAGCAGGAGTACCTGGAAAACCTGCTGAACCAGTACCTGCTGGGACTGTAAGCGGCAAGGTTAAACAGCAAAAAAAAAGCCCCGCCGGGAGCGAATCCCAGGCGGGGCCTTTTTTTTGCGCGAATAGCGCTTTTAAGAGAGAGCGGTTAATCTCCCCGCCGCATAGAGCGGGTAGATTTTGAAATTATCATACTCTCCAAAATTTTCCATAGAACAGCGGATGCCGCAGCTTTGCTGTTTTTCCGCCAGAAAAAGAAACATGCTTTGCATAGAGCCTTTTGTTCCCGCCTTTACTTCAACAGGCACAATATTCTGCCCGACAGGCAGGATATAATCTACCTCGGCCGTGCTTCCGCCTTTTTCACGCTGCCAGTAATAAAGTTCGGCAGACAGCCGGTTGTTCTGCGTTTTTATAAATTCTGTTCCCACAAACATTTTTGCCAATGCGCCTTTATTGATTTGCTCAACTTTATTTTCAAGTAACAGGCTGGAAAGGTCCAGACGCAGAAAACGCTGGTAAATACCCGTGTCAAGAATCATAAATTTACGGTAACGAGGGTTTATTTGCGCAGCCAGGGGCAGGCCGTTTGCCGAACTGTGCAGTACCGGGTAAACCAGCCCCGCTATTCTCAGTAATTCTATGCTTTCTTTAATCTGCTCCCGTGTAGCCGGCGCCGCCGTCCGGGAATAGGTAAATTTCCGGCCAGTCTGAGCGATTACAGATGAAAACACCTCCTCAAGCCGGGCCGCCGGAACCCGCTGTTTGTATTTTGCAAAATCATTAAAAAACGCCTCGGTTAAATCATCCAGTGTGTTTTGGCAGTCAAGCAGCGATCCTCCCGACGCGTATTTTGCCACTACCTCGGGCATTCCCCCGATAACCAAAAAACGCAAAAAAAGCTCCGACAGTTTCCGGTGAATCTCTTCAGATAAGGGCTTTTCCGGTGCCGCCTCCAACAATTTTTCAAGAAGAATATCCCGCCCCATCGCCTGTAAAAATTCCTCAAATGAGAACGGATACATATACATTGACCTAACCCTGCCAACAGCATACGAAGGAATTTTCTGAAGGGCGAATTCCAAAAGCGATCCGGCGGCAATTATGTGCAGAGCGGGCATTTGCTCATAAAAATACCGAAATGCTGAAATAGCCTCAACACAGGATTGTATTTCATCCAGAAACAAGAGGGTTTTCCCTGCGGTTATTGGTTTTTCATAAAGAGCGGAAAGTTCCTCGCAAATTATCTGCGGCTCGGAATGTTGTTCAAAAACTTTCTTTGCTCCGGTGTAATCCCTGTTTTCAAAATTAATTTCAAAAATGTTATCAAATTTCCTTCCAAATTCGCGCACAGTCCTTGACTTGCCCACCTGCCGCGCCCCCCGTAAAATAAGAGGTTTCCGGTCTGCAGAATCTTTCCAGTCAAGCAAATCAGAGTCAATTTTTCTGGAAAAATAACCTGTCATACAATAAATTATATATTATTGGGGGCAATATTGCAATAGTTTTGATTATTATTGGGGGCATAATATAGTAACGGGGAAAAAACTATAAACTTGTTTTTCGGTTTTTACATATCTTCCAGTGAAAAACCCCGGTATTCAATTGTATATTCCGGGAGCTGCCTAACAAGGTTTTCCGCTTTGTTTTTTAAGGCTTTTATGTTAATGTTTTTTTTGTTTCGTTTAACTTCGGCAATAAGGGCTTTTTTCTCATATTCATTCAGGGCGACTATGTCAATTTCGTTTTGATTACCGCTTTCCCAATAAGATCCAACAGACGAATAGGTTTTTTCGCTCATGATCTTTTCACGAAAATATCGCTCCAAAATAATCCCGCTGTAGCTATGATAATCACGGCTTATGATCTTGTTAATATAACTGAAGTTCTCCATTTCGACAGCGCCGCGATACTTATAAATAAACCGGAACCAAAAGTTCAAAAAATTATCGTTTATCCGGTATTTTACCCTTCTTCCTGCCGGTTTGGAAAGAACGGGTCGTATTTTACTGATCAGCCCAAAATCATTTTCCAGTTTATCCAAAAACCCTCCAAGGCTGATGTTCATGATCGATTCCATTTCTGAACGCGAAGTTTTGGATGAGGCGATCAGCATCAATACTGAAAAATAATTGCCGTAATCTTTGCCAAATTCTTCAATCAGGACATTCCGCCCTTCTTCCAAAAAAAGGGAGTTTTCCGACAATATTTCGCTTAGGATTTCTTTTAAGGTAAAAGCGTTGGCTGCCGCCAAAAGTTCCACATACTTGGCAATTCCCCCGGTAAAAAGGTAAAACGCCAATAAATCCTCATTTGAGAATTCGGGATATTGATCTTTTATTATCTCCTTAATTGTCCGGACATCAAATTGCTTTATATGTAAACGTGCGGTAGCACGGCCAAAAAGCGGTTCTTTTGATCCTTCAAAAATTTTACGCATTAATGAATAAACAGACCCGCAAAGTATAAGGTTAATTTTGCTTGATTCTTTGTGACTGTCCCAAATGCGCTGCATTTCGCTGTAAACGGACGCATTGATATTTTCAAACTCCTGGAATTCATCAATAATGAGCGTAAAATGACGCCTTTGCGATAATTCCAATAAATAACCAAAAACATCCCTAAAACCTCCTAAAGTGCCGTGAACAGTTATATCAAGGTTATTTTGAATTTCCGCAGTAAATTCTTCGCAAAGCAAAGCCTCATTTTTCTTTTCAACAAAAAAATAAAGAGCGTCCCTGTTTTTATAAACGTGCCTTAGAAGGGCAGTCTTCCCTATTCTCCTTCTGCCGGTAACAAAAGTCATTTGGGCAGAACGTAACGATTTTTTCCTTGTATTATCCAGTAAAGCGATTTCTTTTTCACGGTTATAGAATTTTTGCATAGGAATTATTTCTTATCGCAACGGCGGTTACTGTAATAGCGGTTGCGATAAATTATAAGATGGAAAGTGAGTAATGATAGTTTTCTATTTTTTAATTTATGGACAAAGAGTAAATTATTTACAATATTTCTGTTCTGCCTTGTTTTTTTATCTGTTCAACAATATTTTTCACCTGCTGTGTTTTCCCTTTTTTGGCAATAAGAGCTGCCGGTGGTGAACCGTTTTTACCGGAACGAATAATAATAATTAAGTCTTCAACCTCTATAAGAGCCACTGGAATGTCAGAATCAATAAAACAATCAGTACATTTTCCATTTGTAAATACATCTGTACTCGTAACTCCATAGCCTGTTTCTCTTTTCTCTGTTAATAGTTCTGCATAAACGTCCCAACTTCCTACATCAATCCAGTCAAAAGAAGCTTCAACCATTACTGTTCTTTCAATGTTTTCGGCAATAGCATGATCAAATGAAATATTTTTTGTATTCTTATAAGCCTTGTCTAATCCTTTCCAGTTATCCAGTATTCTTAGTCCTTTGATTCTACTATATTCTCTTTCACCAGGAATTTTTAACAGTTCAAATGGCATTATTACATCATCAGCCAAGCGATGAAACTCTTCTTTCATAAATTTACAATTAAAGGCAAACATTCCTGAATTCCAAAAATATTTTTTTGACATGGTAAATTTTTTCGCAGTTTTTAAATCAGGTTTTTCAAGAAAAGCAACGGTATCATAAATATTATCATCAATTATTCTTGCTGTTTTTATATAACCGAATCCCGTTTCTGGTCTTGTGGGAGATATGCCAAATACAACAAGTTTATCTTGAGTAGATAATTTCTTCGCTAGTATCGCATCATCCTGGAATTTTTCTAGCGGTCTTATAATATGATCGCTTGTTAGTATAAGCATATTATTATCTTTGTTACCAATTTTACCAGAATATGTTATGGCACATGCTATTACAGGCGCAGTATTCTTTGCTTCCGGTTCAGGAATAAGCACAATTTGTTTTTTCTCTGCAGGGCTTAATTCTGAACAGGCTGTAATTACATAGTGCAGATGAGATTTCCCCGTAATAACAATAACTTTACCTGATTCTTTTTTTGTAACCTGAAACGCCCTTTTAAGACTTAAAGAAAAAAAAGTATCCTTTTTACTCATAGCTACCGGTAAAAATTGTTTTGGTTTAATAGTACTGCTTGCAGGCCACAGTCTTGTACCAGAACCACCAGCCATTATGAGACAATAATCGAATATATTATTAATCATTTATTTTAGATTGAATTTACTATAACACTTAAAAATATCATATTAATATGATTTTCAATTCCTATCTTGAAGATATCAACAAAATAGAAATAATAGTAGTAATAAGTCCAAGTGTAGTTGTTATTACAGGTGAATACTGGTTGAAATAATATAATGCATGATTAGTATTTGCAGTTATCACTGTTTCTGGATTTATTGCATCTGTTTTTTTTTGTTTTTTTCCACTTGGGTCAATAATTGAAACAGATTGAGCACTATTACGTCCAGGAATAAATCCTCCAGCTAATGCAATATAATATTCCCAATCTCTGTCTGGAATATAAGGATAACGCCCAGGATTTGAAACTGCACCCGCAACTGTTACAAAATACTGCCTGAAAGGAATAATAAGTGTATCATTTTCCTGAACAATAACTTCATCACGATAGGAGGCATCGTAAAGCATTGGATTAAGATTTATTAGAATACGCTCATTATCTCGTAAAATATATGCGTTTTGTGTGTCAGATATTGCAGAAAACCAATTAGCATTTCGTCTGACTACAGATGCATATGTTTCACCTTTATAAAATTGCACAACGTATCTATTAGAAGTAACTAGATCCGTTGCTATAGTAGATAATGCTCTTCCTACTGCACCTTCTACAAACATTACAGGCTCCAATATAGTAAGTGAGGGTACAAATATTGTATCAAAATGCTCCAGTTTGAAATTTTTATCATAATCATTTAAAGTTAAAAATATTTTTTCTCCAGAAACATCTATTGAGTTAATAAGTCGAACAATTTCCATTCTTGTTTTATCGGAAAGTGGTGTAAAACCATTTCCATATTTTTCGATTAATTCTATAATGTTTTCTCCATCTAGTAACTGATAAACTCCTGTACGTTCAACAGTACCATTTAACGTAACAACACGACTTACACGATTAATAGTAATTATATCTCCAGGCCGTAGATAAGGATCCTGGCTTAAATCACCTAAACGCTCGGATTTAAAAAGATCATACGTTTTTATCTGACCATTTGATGATTTTATCGTAATATCACGAATGGAAGAATAATCTGTTAAATTTCTATTTAGCATCGATGATAATCTGCTTAATCCCCAAGCTGATGCTTCTTCTGCTTTTCTAACTTCTCCACTGATATAAACTCTAAAAACCGCTGGTTGAGTTAATACTAACTGAACTCCACTTAATGGGTAATTATTTGTAACAATATTTTCAACTTCATTTTTTAATTGCGTAAAAGTTTTTCCTGCTCCATTAACAATTCCTAAATTTGAAACACGAATACGATAAGAAGTATCGACGGTAATTGTATAGGAAATTGGAGTTGATCCAGATGAATATGCAAGAGTATATACATCACCTGGTGTTACACGGTAATCTGTGCTCGACCGAGCTAACATAATATTTACATTTGCCTCTACTGTAGGAGCACTTAAATTAGCATCTCTATTAGAAGCTTGTCTAGAAGTACTTATATCTTCATCCCTAACAGTTATACGTAAGTCATCCACTAATGAATTTGATTGTGCAAAAATTGACAAACTGGAACATAAAATAATAAATATTAAGAATAAAGTATTTCTATTTTTCATTTTTTCCTCTCCATTTTTCAAACATTATAGAATCTTTTTTGAAATTTGAAATTGCATTTAATATAAACACTAAAAAAATGGAAAATATACCCGAAACAGCAGTAACAATGATGCAAATTTTTCCTCTACTCGGCCCTGATTTCATATCAGGTACCTCAGCCATTTCTAAGATTTGTAAAATTTTCTTTTCACTAGCCAGGCTTACATTCAACATTTCTAGACGAACTTTAAGTTGCGCGTAGATTTGACGTTTTGTTGACAATTCTAAAGAAATTCTATTCATTTCAGTTGTAATTGCTGGAATTCGTCCAAATGACGATGTGGAAGCAACTGACTGTTCAAGTTCCTTATTCTCATTTTCAAGACGTAATATATCTTCAAATGTACTTGATATATTAGACTCTAAATTTTCCTTTTCAATTTCGCTTTTATCAAGGCCAAGGCTTGCAAAAAGCCGTTCAAGATGTAATGTAGTAAAATTAACAACATCTCTTGCAAATACAGGATCTTTATCTGTAAAAGAAATTGTAATAACTCCACTAGTTCTTTCATCTGCTTTTGTATTTAATTTATCTCTAATAATTTTTCTGCTTACTGCTTTAGGTGATTTTTTAATTTTATATTTTTCAATTAGTTTAAATTCATCAATTATTGCATCAAGCATTGTATTAGATTTTACTAAGAAAAGAGCTAATTGAGTGTAAGTCGCTCTTCCCGCCAAACCTATTCCTGCAATAGCTGCAAGTCCTCCCATGTTGCCAATGTCACCACTTGGTGAAAAACCTCCACCAGATAATGATTTATCATCAATAAGTAGAAATGTTTGAGGGGTATATTTATTCGGAAGAAATGATTTTTCTTGCGGTAATTTCAAAGAAATAATTGATAATAAAACAGATAAAACCGCTCCAATTGTTGTAAAACAAATAATAATTATCCTTCTTTTCCAAAGTATAAAGAACAGATCAATAAAATTTATTTCATTTTCAATAAAAATATTTTGCGATGATTGGTTATTTTCCGTTTCATTTATAGACATTTAAAAACTCCCTCTTTTCACTCTTTCAATATCAGCAAGCATCATCATACGACATAATGATTTAAAATTTATTTTTGCTTTCCAATTCAATATTTTTTTTGCCTTTTCTGGATTACCAATTAGTAATTCAACTTCTGCTGGTCGATAAAACTTGGGATTAACTTTTATTATTACTCTATTTGTTTTTTTATCAATACCGATTTCCTTTTCATTATTCCCTTTCCAACCTATTTCATATCCACAATATTTACATGATTCTTCAATAAATTCCCTAATGCTGTGAGTTTCACCTGTAGCAATAACATAGTTATCAGGCACATAATGCTGAAGCATTTTCCACATCATTTCTACATAATCTCCAGAATAACCCCAATCACGTTTAGCATTCAAGTTTCCTAATTCTAATGGTTTAGCTTTTTTATCTAAAAACATTTCTGCTAAATGAGAAGTTATTTTCCTTGTAACAAATTCTTTTCCTCTCATAGGACTTTCATGATTAAATAAAATTCCAGAGCAAGCAAATATATTAAAACTTTCACTATAATTTACACACATCCAATGAGCCATTAATTTTGAAACACCGTACGGTGAGCGTGGGTAGAAAGGAGTTTCTTCTGTTTGTGGAATTTCTTGAACTTTCCCAAACATTTCGGAAGTAGATGCTTGGTAAAACCTTGTTTTAGGAGAAAATTCTCTAATTGCCTCAAGTATATATAACACACCCATCCCATCCGCTTGTGCTGTATAAATTGGTTCTTCCCAAGACGCAGTAACAAAACTTTGTGCGGCCAAATTATAAAATTCATCAGGCTGATATTTCCTCAATAATCTACAAATATTGGAAAATTCTAACAAGTCAAAATCCATTAATTCAATTTTATCAAAAATACCATGTTCTTTCAATTTAGAAAATGTATCAGTAGCACCTCGCCTATATAATCCTAAAACTTTATAATTTTTCTTAAGTAAAAATTTTGCTAAATATCCTCCATCTTGACCAGTAATTCCGGTTATCATTGCTATTTTTTTCTTTTCATTATTCATTTTCTTTCTCCTTAAAATTATTATGAATTAAATATCTCATTTAGTCAATTCATAAATCTAAATATTTTTGTTCTAAGTTATTTATTATTAATATTTTCAAATAGTTCAATATAATTTTCAATTATATTTTTATTTGTTAATTCTTCTCCTCTTTTAAGAGCGTTTATACATAATTTTGAATATAAATTTTTATCATTTATTAATGTTTTGATTTTATCTGCTATTGCTATTGAATTATTTATGTCAACAACATATCCAGTTATACCATTTAAATTTACTTCAGGTACGCCAGATCTTGGTATATTAGTAGATATAACAGGCTTACCATGGCAAAATGCCTCTACTTGAACAACACCATACATTTCTGAGCGTTGTATAGATGGAAGACAAAATAAAAAACAATTATGCATTTCTTGTTCTAGTTGATCATCAGAAATATGTCCTAGGAGATATACTTTATCTGATAAATTTTTCTTTATTATATATTTTTTAAGTTTATTGTAAAGTTTACCTTGTCCTGCAATATGAATAATACAATTATCTGGTAAATATTTTGCAGAATCAATTAATACATGAAAGCCTTTATAATAAATTAATCTACCACATGAAAATATAATAACATATTTATTATTATTGTTATTAATATGCTTATTTGTTTTATATTTTACAGAACAAGGAAATGGAATTATTTTTCCCTTAGGTATTAAATATTTACTAAAATCAGATCCATATATATGCATATTCGTTGGTGCAACAATAGCGATAGATTTTTTTATTAATGAAATTAGAAATGGTTTATATAATTGTAGTAAGTATTTTTGTTTAACAATGTCACTATGCCACCAAAGAACTATTTCTGTGTTTTTTGGTGGAAATATATTTAATATTATATTTGTGAATGGATTCGGCATACTAACGAAAATAATTTCATAAAAATTTTTTATTTCCAGCCATTTTCTTATAAAATTTATTGAAAATTGAGTTGAAAATATATCGATATTTGTTTTACATAAAAAAATGCAATTATCAATTGTTATATCTTTTTTATATTTTATTGGTAAATAACCTAAAAAATAATTATTAAATAAATTTTCTTTTAATCCATCATGGAGTATTTTTGATAATGTTTCTATACCGCCATTATGATATGGAGGATAAAATTTACCTATCTGTAATATTTTCATAGTTTATTAATATTATTTTTTATTTATTATTTCTTTATATATATTCATAAGAAAAACAACTGAATTTTCCCATGAAAACATTTTTGCTCTTTCAATTCCTTTTTTTGATAGATTATCTCGCAATTCCTTATTATATAATAAACATTCTAATTTATTGTATATATCTTTTATATCAAGTGGATCTACCAATAATGCTGCATCTCCAACAACATCATTTAAAGAAGAAGTTTTTGAAGTAATTACTGGTGTACCACATGCCATTGCTTCTAAGGGAGGCAAACCAAAACCTTCATATAATGATGGAAATAAAAATGCAAATGCACCGCATAAAAGTGGAACTTTATCTTCTTCTTGAATGTACCCTGTAAAAATAATATATTTTTCAATTTTTAATTCATAAACAATATTTAATAAATTTTTCTTAGCCCAACCTGACCAGCCAGAAATTACCAAAACGGGTACGTTTTTATTATTTTTAATTAATAATTTATATGATCGTATTAAACGCTCTAAATTTTTTCTTGGTTCAATTGTTCCTAAATATAAAAAATAGTTATCATAAATGCTGTATTTTTCTTTTACATTCTTAATGATATTTAAATCAGTAATTTTAAAAAATATTTCATTATTAACTCCTAGTGGTACAATTTTTATTTTTTCTTCTTGTATTTTTAAATATTTTATTATTTCATTTTTACTGAATTCTGAATCAGTAATAATTACATCTGCTCTTTTACATGTTTTCTTAATATTCATTTTTAACATAATTCTTGTCCTGAATCTCATTGTTTCAGGAAATGCCATAAATACCATATCATGAATTGTAACTATTTTTTTTCCATGAACCCCAAATGGAATAATAAAATCAAAAAAATGAGTTATTTCATCACATTTTCCAAAAAATAAACTATATGGAATTGGAAGCAAATTTATTAATATGCGGTAGATAAATTCATTAAACCAAAAACATCTATTAATTATTATATTTTTGGTCAACAATTCTTTTAACTGTAGGAATTCATATTTCTTATTCCCAGTAGATATAAAATCAAACCGATATTGATTTTCTTTATATATCTTTAGAATATTTTGAATCATCAAATATTCACAATAACCCACCCCTGTTCTATATTTTTTAACTATAGGCTGTACATTGAATGCAATTTTCATTTCTATTTTATTTTAAAATATTTTCATATCATTTTTGAATTTATTTTATTTGTAAAATAATAAATATATATATATAAAATTAAACCATATCTTGTATAATGTCCTCCACGAATTAATACAGTTAATAATAAAAATGCTATAGAAACATTAATAGAATTATTCTTATTAAAATTTTTGAATAAAAATAAAACAATAAGTATTAAACCAATAACCCCAAATTCAGAAAAAATTCGATTTGCTAAAGAATAACCATCTTCTCTATTCAATCCATAATAACCATAAGTAGGAGAAAAATATAAACTGGTATAGTTTTGAGAGTGTGTACCAAGTCCAGTTCCTGTTAATCTCAGTGGGGCATTCATTGCTACCCAAAAATTAGTCATTGTTGCATATGTGCTTAAATTGAGCATTTCAAATTGATGCGGATCCATATTTTGGAAATCGGCCATTGCTTCCAGTGTATCTTCGATTCTTATTTTTATCATATATAAAATACGATTTTGATTATTTCCTTCTCTATCAAAATCAGTAATTGAAATATAACTTAGAAATGGTACTGTAATTATTCCAATCATAATTATTATAGGAATAATCAATTTTTTTCTTATATGAAATATGTATCTATATATAAAAAATATAATAATAATAACATAAGTAACAGTACTAAAA
>JGI24702J35022_10002445_pt1 | contig 11331 bp, 7 predicted proteins | sample TergutTh196P4_FD_35022 | JGI IMG/M metagenome (IMG submission 35022)
GGCGATGTTCCCGGTACTATGGAATCCGACGATAGCACGTCCATCGGCTTGCGGCGCGGGCTCCGGGCGGGCGGATGGATAAGGATAAGGGCGGCAGGTTGATTGCGCAAAATTGTTATTAATATTGCGCAATTATTGCTTGCGGCGTCGTTTCTTTTTTTTAGAATGATTTCGTTGTCTGGTATCTTTCGATTTCGTTGTCTGGTATCTTTCGTCGTCCTCCAGCCAAGAAAAACCATGAAACGTTTTTTTTTCACCTTTAATGTTTTTCCGGCCATCTTTCTCTTGTGTTTCGTCGTTGGCGTTTCCCGATCGACGTCGGCATCGACGACAAAAATTTCTCTGGATGGATTGTGGAGTCTGGCGACCGATCCTGAAAATGTCGGACGCACGGAAGAATGGTTCCGATCGGCAAGGCCTGAAGCGGTCGATGCCAGGGTGCCGTGGATTCTTCAAGGGGCGTTTCCCGGTTATCACGGGGTCGTCTGGTATTGGAAAACATTTGATATTCCCATGCAAGGCGCCGATTCGGATCGCGTGTTGTTGCGATTCGAACAGGTCGACTATTACGCCGAAATTTGGCTCAACGATAAAAAAATCGGTTCACACGAAGGCGGAGAAGCCCCCTTCGTGCTTGATGTGACAGAAGCGGCTTTGATTGGGCAAGCGAACCGTTTGGCCGTTCGGGTGCTTAATCCGACCGATGTGGAAGTTGACGGCATCCTTTTCGAACAAACACCCCATCGGTGTAAAAAACTCCATTTTATTGCGGGCGGTGCCTATAACCACGGTGGCATCACCGGCTCGGTTTCCCTGCTTCGCGTATCGGATGTTTACGTGGAGGACCTGTTTCTCGATGCCCGAGTGCAAAGCGGCGAAGTCCGGTTTCAAACGACGATTCGCAATGCCAGCACACATCCCGTTGATGTCGATCTCCTTTTTTCCGTCGGCGAAGGACGTAATGGCGAAACCATTGCCGTTGTAATGGAGAAAAAAAGCGTTCCTGTCGGTTCCTCCATCGTTACCCATCGAACGTCCATCGTCAATCCTGCCATGTGGCAACTGAATGATCCCCGGCTTTATCGAGGGACCGTTCGTGTAACCGTTGCGGAAAAGTCGTCGTTTCATGAGAAGACGGAACGCTTCGGCTTTCGCGATTTTCGTTTTGAAAACGGATATTTTCGGCTGAACGGCGAGCGTATTTATCTTCGCTGTTCCCATACCTGCAATCATTATCCGTTGGGCATGCAGTTTCCGGACGATCCTGATCTGTTGCGCCGCGACATGATCAACCTCAAGATGATGGGGTTCAACATGGTCCGATTCATTTGGGGGGCCGCGACGCCGGAACAGCTTGATCTCTGCGATGAACTCGGGTTGATGGTTTATAATGAGTCCTACGCCTCGCATGCCATTGAGGACTCGCCCTTCTTCAAACAACGCTGGAATGATGCTTTTCGCGGCGTGGTGCTTCGGGACCGCAACCATCCGTCGGTTGTCATTTGGGGATTGCTCAATGAAATATTCAACAATTACCAATTTGCGCACGCCGTCGAAAGTATCCCGATGTTCTGCGAACTGGATCCGTCACGGATGTTGATGCTTAACAGTGGACGGTGGGATCGGACTTTCGGTTTGGCCGGTGTTTCAGGCTTGCATCATTGGACCAATCAAAAAACATCCGAACCCTGGGTTGCAAAAAACGTTTCGGAAAATGTCATCAATGTCCTCGGTATCGTGTGGCCCGCCGGTCATGTTGCATTGCATCCCGGTCCGAATAATGAAACAGCCGTGATTCGTTGGACGGCTCCTCAAGCCGGTCAACTCGTTGTTGACGCCGGGTTCGTCGGTTTATCGAATCCCACTCCGGCGACGACCGATGTTCATGTCCTCCATAACGGACAGTCGCTGTTTGACGCCAAAATCAATCTGGAAGGCGCCCCCAACGAGGTGCGTTACGAACAGAGCATTGAGGTAAAAACGGGCGACACGTTGGATTTTGCCGTCGGAACGGGGAACAATAATTATGGTGCCGACACGACCGGACTGAAACTCATTCTCCAATTCAATGACGTAACCTACGACTTGGTGAACGTATACCTGAAAACGGAGAATCCGGACGGACCGTGGCAATATGGCTGGTTTGCACCGGGAGGAATGACGGAATTCACTCTGTTTTCTCCCGGCGACAAAGCGATAGGATCGCTTTCCAATCCCGACTCGTTTGTTTGGGAAGATGTCGTTCACGATACGCATCCCTATCAGGCCGTACCCCATACGCCGGACATCATTGCTTCACTTCGGCGTCACGGACCGATGAACGGACTCCCCGTATTTCTTTCGGAATACGGCATTGGCAGTGCGGTCGATTTGGTCAGAACCGTTCGGTTTTTCGAACAAAAAAACGCGGCGCACCTTGAGGATGCCCGGTTCTTTCAGGGAATTCTCGACCGTTTTCTCTCGGATTGGAATCAATGGAAGCTCGACGGTGTTTTCGAAAGGCCGGAAGACTTCTTCCGAGACAGTATCACCAGAATGGCATCGCAACGAACACTTGGAATCAGCGCGATCCGATCGAATCCCGCTTTGGTCGGTCACAGCGTTACGGGGGCGATCGACCACGTCATGACAGGCGAAGGGTTGACGACCACGTTTCGAGAACTGAAACCGGGAACGGTTGACGCGATGTTCGACGCCTGGGCTCCGCTTCGCTGGTGCTTGTTCGCCGCTCCGTTCCATATTTACCGAGGGCAAACGGTTCGTTTGGAGGCCGTGTTGGCCAACGAAGACGCTCTGTTTCCCGGAACCTGGCCGGTTCGACTTGAGGTTTTCGGCCCAAACGGCACTCGCGTGTTTTTGAAAGAATTGGACGTTACCATTCCTGAACCGGTGCCGGGAAAGGAAGAACCGTTTGCCCAATCGTATTTTGACGAGCATGTCCTTATGGATGTTCCCGAGGGCAAGTATCGTTTTACGGCGACTTTTCTCTGCGGAGCTGCCGCCGCCGGCGGAGAAACATTCTTTTATGTCACGGATGCCGCTGCCATGCCGAACGTCGAAAACGAAATCGTACTCTGGGGAACGGACACCGGGTTAAAATCCTGGCTTACCGAACGCCGAATCAAGGTCCGTGACTTTTCGCCGGACCGTCCAAGCGTCCAAGGGGAAGTGATTCTTGCCGTCGGGACGCCGCCGGTTCCCGGAGGTTCCGCCGTGTTCGACGACTTGAAAAAAAGGATCGATGCCGGAGCAAAGGTTGTTTTCCTTTGTCCGGAAGTGTTCGCGGATGGTGATAACCGGACGGCATACGTCCCTCTGAAAAAGAAAGGCAATCTGACCTCCGTTTGGTCATGGTTGTATCTGACCGATCACTGGTCGCGGAAGCATCGTTTTTTTGACGGGTTGCCCACGGGGGGGCTGATGGACTATACTTACTACGCGGAGCTGATTCCCCACATGATGTTCATGGGACAAGATGTCCCGGATACCGCGATCGGCGGCGGAATCAAAGCTTCCCAGGATTATGCATCGGGATTGTTCTTATCCGAATACCGTTCGGGAAAAGGTTCGTTTGTTCTGAACAGCTTGAATCTCCGTGCTCAACTTGGAACACATCCGGCCGCCGAACGATTGCTCCGTAACATGTTGCGTGTGGAATAACCGGCGATTTCCTTGAAAACACTGAACGAGAACACGCCGAACGCGGAAAAGGACCGTCGATATGGATTCGAACTATAAAAACAAGCCGAGTATCGTCCTCGAAAACGGTTTGGTCCGCGCCGAAATAATTCCGGACCCCGGCGGGAAAATGGTCTCGTTGAAAAACAGTATGACGGGTTACGAGTTCCTGGTCCAGCGTCCCGGCATGATCTACAAGGAACAACCGTTTGCGGGATCATACGTCGCCGCCGAATGCAGCGGCTTCGATGATATGTTTCCGACCATTGACGAATGCGATTACACCGATTTCCCCTGGCACGGCACCCGGATGGCGGATCACGGCGAAGTGTGGTCCCTTCCTTGGACCGTCGAAGCTTATGACGACAAATCCGCAAAATTGTCCACCCACGGAATCCGTTTTCCTTACGCACTGAAAAAAAACTACGAAGTGACCGGAAAATCCGTCCGAATAGCTTATTCCTTGCAGAATTTGTCGCCTTTTCCCTTCAATTATCTTTGGGCCGGACACGCCATGATTTATGCCGAAGAGGGAATGACGATCAAGGTGCCGGACGATTGCCGGGAAATGGTCTCGGTCTTGTCCAATGGCGCCTCGCGTTTCGGCGATGGCCATCGCTGGCCCTGGCTTGTGGACAAGGACGGGAAACCTTATCGGGCAGACATTTTCCGAAGTCGGGAATCCGGAGGGTTTGAGAAATACTATTTTACGAATCCGTTGCGCTCCGGTTGGTGTCGACTCGATTATCCGGACGGCAAGACGCGATGCCGAATAGACTTTTCCACCGAGACCGTGCCTTACCTCGGGATTCTCGTCAACGAAAACGGCTGGGACGGACTGTTCAATATCATTGTGGAACCCTGTTCCATTTGTTATGACAGGCCGGACGTGGCGCAAAAATTCGGACAAACAAGTACGCTACCCCCTTGGGGGACGGTCGATTGGACGATGTCTTTTTCCGTAGAGTAAACAAACTCATCAGAAATCATCGATAAGACGAACGTGTCAACCTTTTAAACAACTTCAATCGCCCATGCAAACAGCCACTCGTACGGGTATATCGTTGAAAGGAAAAAAAGTTCTTGTCACCGGTTCCGGCACGGGACTGGGACGAGCAATCGCCGTGGAATGTGCCCGATGTGGCGCCGACGTCGCCCTCCATTATGCACACAGTGCCGAGGGAGCATTTTCCGCCGTTGGGGAAATCAGGGAATCCGGCGGAAAAGCGGCGGCGTTTCAGGCTGATTTATGCCATGTCGACCAGGCAAAAAAATTAACGCACGATGCGATTGATTACCTGGGCGGGCTTGATGTGCTGGTCAACAACGCGGGAATTACGATGACTCTCGAATTCGAGCATGTTACACCGGAACAATTCGACACGCTTTATCATGTGAACGTCCGGGCCGAATTTTTTATCATGCAGGCGGCTTTGCCCACCATGCTCAAGCAGGGTGGCGGTTCAATCGTCAACTTGTCTTCGGTCCACGGTATCCGGGCTTACAAAGGGCATTCCGTTTACGCCGGAACGAAAGGCGCCATTATTGCACAAACCCGGCAATTGGCCGTTGAACTGGCTCCTCGCGGTATCCGGGTCAATGCCGTTGCGCCCGGTTCGGTGCCTGTTGAAAATCATTTCAAAGCGATGGGAAACGACGACACGAGCGGAATGGGAAAGGTTATTCCGTGCGGCTTCATCGGCGAGCCGCTTGACATTGCCAACGTGGTCGTTTTTCTCGCATCCGACCATTCGCGGTATATCGTCGGGCAAACCATCGTTGTTGACGGCGGCGCGACCTCGTGGATGTCTTTCAGTGAAGGATTCCATGATATCGGGATCCGATTGGGCAAAGGTTACGTTCCCGGCCTGTAACGCCAAACAATCGTCGAAATCGCCTATCGGGAAACACCATAACGAACGTTCAATTCGGAGAGCGGACATGAAAGGTTTTGACGGAGTGCTGAAACGCCGGGTGAAAAACAAAGATGTGTTGTTGCACGGCGGCGTCATGGATTCGCGTTCCGGTTCGGTGATCGAAATGTACCACGACATCGGTTTCGACGTCGTGTTTCTTGATCGGGAACACACGGCGTTGAACCATGAGACACTGCTCGAACATATCCGACTGGCACGCGCTCTGGAAATTCCGTGTATGGTGCGAGTCATCGAGGGCACATACTCCGAAATCGGTCCGTTTATGGACAGCGGCGTCGATGGCATTTACGTACCGCGCATTCGTTCCCGCGAGGAAGTCGTCGAACTCGTCCGGCTCATTCGGTTTCCTCCCCGCGGCGTCAAGGGATTCGGGGCAAGTACCTGTCCGGCCGGGAAATACATCGGATGGAGCCCCGATCCGCAGAAACAACTCGACTACTTCGACAATCATTTCGTGCTCGGAATCCAAATGGAGACCGCCGAAGCGTTTGCCGATCTGGACGGTATCCTGTCCGTACCGGGGATCGACATTGCCATCGTCGGAAACGACGACCTGTCGCTCGGTTTGGGAATCCCCTGCCAAACGGATCGCCCGGATTATATCGCCGCCGTCCGGAAAATCATCGCGGCGTGTAACAAATATGGCGTCCTGCCCGGTATTGCTTGCGGCGACCCGATCGCCGTCCGACGTTGGAAAAACGAGGGAATGAGAGCCTTTTGGACGGCTAGTGACATCGTCAGCATGTGGACCCATACAAAGTGCTTATACGAGAACATTCGAAGGGAACTGGAACGATGAAGTTACCTGGAACATCCCTCTCACGAGACATTGCCAACCTGCCCGTCCCGATCGACCGTCTGGCGATCATCCACCTGGGACAAGCCGGTTTCTGTTTCAAAAACAGCGACGAAAAAATCATCCTGATTGACGCTTGCCTTTCCGACGCGGTCGAGCGGGAATTCGGATTCAAACGGATGAGTCCCTCGATCCTTGAAGTCGGCGAGATCGAAATCGATCTTTATCTTTCGACGCATTCCCACCTTGATCATCTGGACACCGATGCGTTACCCGTCGCCGCTGCAAATTCCAAAACCCTGTTCATCGGGGCTCCCGATTGCGGAGAGGTGTACCGACGTTACGCCATTCCCGAAAATCGCTTTTTTCTTTTGGCCGAAGGTGAGGAACAAGATTTCGGTTGGGTAAAACTCCGGGCCGTTTATGCGGACCACGGCGAATTGGCCCCCCAAGCCGTCGGCTTGCTCTTGGACTTCGGCGGAATCAGGATTTATCATGTCGGCGACTCGGCTTACGCCCCCGAACGCATCGCCGCATCGCTCCATACGGCTATTGACGTCTTGATCTCGCCGATCAACGGTCAATTTGGAAACATGAATGCGCGGGAGACCATCGAATTGGCGTTGCGCTTGAAGCCGAAACGGGTTATCGCCTGCCATTTCTGGATGTTTCTCGAACATGTGGCGGCGGATGGCCTTGGAGACCCCGCAACGTTTCTGCGGCACGCAGAGCGGCTTCTATCTGAAACGGGAATCGAAGCAGTCGTTATGGCGCCGGGAGAAGTATCGCTTTTGCCCGTCAAAGTTTTATGAGCACCGAAAACGTCGTTGTCCGTTTGAACGCCCGGACTTCTCCGGTCATGGCGGTGGAAAAAGAGATTTTAGCACCGCTTGGCGGTCGTTTCATCGAAATCGAAGGGGCTTCGGACGAGGAAATTCTCGACGTCTGTCGGGATGCCGACGCCGTGATGATCGTCGCAGCCTATCTCCGTCGCCCGATCGTTCGCGAGTTGAAACGCCTGAAGGTCATCTCCCGACTCGGGACCGGAACAGACAAGATCGACATTGAGGAAGCCACCCGTAACGGCATCCTCGTAACAAATTGCCCCGATTTTTCGACCAATGAGGTGGCGGACCACACAATGGCCTTGCTCCTCGCCGTCGCCCGAAAACTGAAAGAACATGAAAAATGGATGCGCTGCGGCAAACGTCCCGATTCCGTGATGAATATGCATCGTCTATCCGTGCAAACGCTTGGAATCGTCGGTTGTGGCCGGATCGGACGCGCCGTAGCCCGACGGGCCTCGGCGTTCGGCATGAATATCCTGGCTTGTGATCCGTTTGTGTCCCGGGAATCACGAAATATCGACGGCATTGATTTCGTCGATTTCAGTACGGTTTTGACACAATCGGACTATCTGGCGCTGCTCTGTCCGCTGACGGCGGAAACACGTGGCATGGTGTCGGCCCCCGAATTTGAAAAAATGAAACCCTCGGCCGTGTTGATCAACACCGGACGCGGTGAATTGGTCGATGAGTCGGCTCTCGTCGACGCCCTGCGGCATGGGGTGATCGGGTTTGCCGCGATCGATGTGTTCGGCGAAATCAATGTGTTTGCCGAGACCGGGTTCCCAACGACGCATCCGTTTTTTTCTCTCGAAAACAAAGTGATGTTAACGCCGCATGTCGCCGCCCATTCGGAAGAAAGCCTGCGACAGGCAGGATTGGAAGGCGCGACGGCCGTACTTGATGTCCTCTCGGGGCGGCGTCCCCAACACATTGTCAATCCTGAAGTCCTAACAAACCTCAGAAAATCGGGAACGTAACGTTCTTGAATAACAAGGATTATCCGCCATGTCTTATCTCATCGGTTTGCTTTTTGTTACTCTTGCGGGTTTGGGAACGGGGACGGCGGCTTGGCCATTCAAGGCCGCACCGGAGTTGCGTCAGGAAAAATTCCTGCTCTTTGGCATAGGAACCGGGTTGCTCGTGATTCCGTGGTTGATCGTCGCTTTTTGTATTCCCGACCATGCGGCGTTGATCCGGGACATCGGATGGCGTCCCTTATTACTTGCCAATGCCTTTTCGTTGAGCTGGGGAATCGCCAATGTCCTCTACGTCGTATGTGTCTTACGGATTGGGGCGGCATTGACGGGAGCCCTCCTGTCGGCATCCGCACTGTCGGTTGGCGTCCTCTTGCCGCTGGTTATCAAGGGGAGCGGCCAATTTGAACGAGCCTCCGATCTGTTTTCGATGACGGGGGCTTTGATTTTTTGCGGCGTCTTTGTCGTCATATTGGGGATTGTCCTCGTTGCCTTGGCCGGACAAGGCCGGGAGAAAACCTTGAAGGGACAAGACGATCAAACACGTTCGAGGCAGGCTTCCGGCGGTTTTGGAACGGGATTGTTGCTTTCAGTTCTTGCCGGTCTCCTGTCGACCGGATTATCGCTGGGATTTGTGTACGGACAAGGTCCGATCATCGACGCGGTTCACAAGCAGGGCTGTTCGTCCGTCGTCGCAACAACCACCGTTTGGGCATTGGCCGTCATTGGCGGGATGACCGTCAACATGCTTTATGCCGTTGTCCTCCTCACAAAAAACGGCGGCTGGAAACGGCTTGCCGAAAAGAAAATCGAAATCGTCTATTCCATTCTCGGCGGCGTTCAGTTCATCGTGTCTATTGTGTTCCTCGGACAAGGGATGGTACTCCTGGGAACGCTCGGAGCATCGATCGGGTTCGGCATTCAACAGTCTTTGCAAGTCATCGGCAATCAACTGGTCGGGTTCGGCGGCGGCGAATGGAAGGGTGTGTATGGGCGGCCGCGTGCCATGATGTATGCCGCCATTGCCATCATCCTTTTGGCCGTCGTGATCCTCTCATGCTCCCATTTTACGGGCAGTGAACCCTCATTGTCCGACTGTGGAACATCGGAGTGTCGGATGTGATCTTTTACGGGAAATCGTCGATTCTTCACTCCGACATTGGTCTTCGCCTGTCGTAATTCAAGGAGATGTCGAGGCGGGATATTGCGCAAAAATCATATAATAATTGCGCTATTGTTTCTTGAAGTTCTCTTTCGGCGCCCTACACTTTTGTTCGTAGATATTGAAGTCGGCTTCTCGAAAAGCTGCTTGTTCCTTCCGCCCTTCCCACCCAGGAGAAATTTCAACCGATGAGATTTTTTGTTACCATCCCCATTTTGCTCCTGATATTTGCCGTCGGAAATCCCGTTTCCGCTACGACAACGGCGCTTTCACTCGACGGAACCTGGAAAATTGCAACCGATCCCGAAAACGGCGGTCGTGAGGCCCGATGGTTTCATACCCTGCCCGTCGAAGCGGTCGACATCAAGGTTCCTGGAATTCTTCAGCTTGCCTTTCCCGCTTATCACGGCCTCGTCTGGTACTGGAGTGAATTCGATGAGTTGCCGCGAACCGATATTGCTGACCGGTACCTAATCCGTTTCGAACAGGTCGATTATTACGCCGAAGTTTGGCTGAACGACGTGTTGGTCGGAACACACGAAGGCGGTGAAACTCCTTTTGTTTTCGATATTACAGACAAGATCAAACCGCACGACAATCGGCTTGCCGTGCGAGTCTTGAACCCGACCCATGAAATGATCGATGGTATTCGCCTGACGGAAACGGCCAAACGCTGTAAAAATATTCCCTTCCACGCAGGCGGCGGTTACGCTCATGGTGGAATCACCGGTTCAGTTACGTTGTTGTGCGTTCCGGCAACTTATACGGAGGACTTGTTCGTCGATCCCCGTGCCGAAGATGGTACGGTTCATCTTGACCTAACGGTTCGGAATGCCGGAAAAGAAACCGTTACAGGAACGATTACCGTTTCAATTTCCAATGGGCGCAATGGGGATACCCTCCGGGAATTTTCGGAAAAAGCACGTTTCCCGGTCGGTTCCTCGCGTGTCCGCCTCTCGACGCAGGTTGTGAACCCCCAATTATGGCAACTGAACGATCCGTTTTTGTACAGGGCAACGGTTCGAGTGAAAACGGATGACGTGAAAACGTTCCATGAGCGCTCCGAACGTTTTGGATTCCGTGATTTTCGGTTCTCCGACGGTTATTTTCGCCTCAACGGCAAGAGGATTTATCTCCGTAGTACGCATACCTGTAATCATTATCCCATTGGTCAGCAATTCCCCGATGACCCGGACTTGCTACGGCGGGACCTCATCAATCTGAAAACGATGGGGTTCAACATGGTCCGATTCATTTGGGGAGCGGCCACGCCGATGCAGTTGGACTTCTGCGACGAACTCGGTCTGATGGTCTACAATGAGTCCTATGCCGCCTGGGTTATTCAGGAGTCGCCGAAGATGAAAGAACGGATGACCTACGGCATCACAGAGGTCATTCGTCGAGACCGGAACCATCCGAGCGTCGTCATCATGGGGATGTTGAATGAAAGCCCGGCCCATCCGGTTTTTCATCATGCTGTTTCGCTTCTTCCGGAACTTCGCAAACTTGATCCGAACCGGATGTTTTTCCTCAATAGCGGTCGTTACGATAATGCCTGGGGAACTCCGGCGATCCATGAATGGTCGAACAAACCGTTGTCAGAGCCTTGGGCCGCCAGGAATCTTGCCGCATCGACCGTTGAAGCGTTGGGGTATGTCTGGCCGTCGGGTGTCTTCGGACTGCACCCCGGTAAGGATCATCGCGCCGTACTGCGATGGACCGCCCCGGAAGTAGGCTCGGTGGAAATCGATGCCCGCTTTGTCGGGCTGGCAACCGTCGGCGGTGTTACAACGACGGATTTGCACATCCTGCACAACGGCAAGGAACTGTTTGAATCGGCGTTGAATTTGAACGGCAATGGCAATGAAGCAGCTTGGAAACAAACGCTTACGGTCCGCGCCGGCGATCAGATCGATTTCGCCGTCGGAAACGGCGG
>JGI24702J35022_10002446_pt1 | contig 11326 bp, 15 predicted proteins | sample TergutTh196P4_FD_35022 | JGI IMG/M metagenome (IMG submission 35022)
GGTTTTTCTAAATATCTAATCGTTAAATCATCTTTTTTATATCTTCCGTTGCGTATTAGTTCAGCCGTGCGGCGTTGCAATATATCAAGCGGAAAATTATGGTACAAAATAAATTCGGTTCCGAATACCCCTTTAAATATAAGTTTGCCATGTGTTAGATTTTCAGTCGTTTCCATTGCTAAATTCTATTTTTTAATAACTAACCATTAACCACTAACCACTACCAATTAATCCGCTTTTCACGTTCCTTTCTTCCCAGTTCCACTTCCCTGTAAAATTCGTCAATAATACGCTGTGGAATACGTTTACCCATTTCTGCTACTGCCTGTTTTGCCGATTCTATAAACAGGTCGGCGTAATAAAAACCGCTGCCTGTCTCTTCTGCTAACTGTTCTTGCTTTTGCTCGTCCATAATTAATTTTATTTTATGTTTTGTGCTGGTGGCAGGACTCGAACCTGCATGGTCATACCGTAATGTCTAACTCTTTGACCGATGAAAATATATCTTTCTGTTTTCCTGTGTTGTTTCTGTTTGGATAGTTACATCATCAGAGCGTCTCCCTTTCCGCCACACCAGACCTGTTTTTGTAGAGATGCCTCTACTTCGCATACGCGGCGTAAGTCGTTTCATACAAAATTTCGTAATCAATTTGTGCAAGTAATTCTTCTGCTTTTGCGTCTAAACCGCTTGCAATTTTTTTGTCGTCGAATTTGATGCTAATAGCATTTTCTCCTCCGCTTTTTACGAAATTGTCTATCCACGAAACCGTTACATCATCCTCGTTGTAATTTGATTTCATTCTTTCACGTTCCTCAACGTAAACCCCGTTTGGGAACTTTAAAGTCTTACCATCAAATTCTTTTGGATGAAGTTCGGCGTACTCAATCAGCATTTTTTTATACTGTTTTTCCTTCTCTTCCACCGACTTCTTTTCCGTAGCGTACTTCTGAAACAATTCCGCTACCTCTTCAATTTTCATTTCTGCAACTTCTGTTGCTGCTTGCTTTTTTATCGCCATATCTAACTGATTTTAATTTATTTATACAACATTAATTCTCTTTCTCTCGCCAATTCGGCGGGCGTCCTTTCGGGGATTTGTGCAATCCCTGTATTGCTTACAAAACGGGCAATCATTTGCGGGTCGCTACACTTCGACACTATGTTCAAAACCTGTGCCTTTACCTTATAGAAATCTACAATGATTTTACTTGCATCGCATATTTGCGCCGCAGTTTCCAAATCAATGATGTCCTTTTTATCCGCTTCGGGGTCGCTACGGTCTTTTAACCATTCAATAACATCAAAAAGATGTTCGTTCAATCTGTCTAAACTTACGTTACTACTATCCATTATGATATTTTTTTAATTATTTTTTCTAATTTATTTACTGCTCTTATTGCTCTTTTTACATCGGGAGGGTAATTGTGAATGGTATTTTCCCGCATTTGATTTTTCCTGTCAATCATATACAAGTTTTCGATGGTGCAATTTTGCGGGTTGCCGTCCTTGAATTGAATATTATGTCCTTTGGGAATTGCGCCGTGATGTTGCTTCCATACAAGCCGATGTTTTAACTCAAAAACATCAATTTCCCTCGTTTTCACTTCGATATACCCGTCCCTTGTAATCCGTTCATATCCAACAGGTCTGTGATTGTGCGGAAGATTACCCTTTTTAAAACGAGTTGCTTTTGACCGTTCAATCGCTTCCGCAGACATGTATTCTGTCTGTTTTTTCCCTTTGTTCGGCGGTGTTTGTCCTTTTTTATAGCGGGTATTTTTGCCGTTTTTCAAGAATATAGTAATCTGTTTTTGTTTGAACTCCGCCGACTTTTCAATTCCGTTTTCACGGGCAATTTTATATACGGTTGCCCTACTAAAACCCGAAAATTCGGCACATTGGGCAATGCTATGGTTGGGGTATTTTTCAATTACAATCCGAACCATTTCCTGCGGATATTTTACCCCTTTTATTAGCCCTTTTTCGTCTCTGATTACATATTTTAAACTCATACCTTAATTATTAAAAAATGTTACTTCTGATTCCTTATTTATTGTCTGTGATGCTTTTTGTTTACGGCAAAATTCGGCGTACAGACGTTGCAAATCTTTCATTGTTAAATCGTTGATGTTTTCCACACCGCCTGCCCGACAGATGGTTGCTTTTACATAGTCCATTGACGGGTTTTTGCCTTGCAGTTCGTACCACCGGAAAACCGCTTTGATTAATCCTTTGCGTTTTTTGTCCATTTCCTCTGTATAGCGGTCTTTCGGTTCACGGGCATTTTGCGTCAAACCTTTTAGGTATTTGATGATATTCAACGCATCAATAAATTGCAGTTCGCTAATTTTCATTGCCCTGCCTTCTGTCCACTCAAAACACATCTCATCGCCGACTTCCTTTGTCAAATTCAAATGATTTAACAAAAAATAAATGTGTCGGCGCTGTTCGCCCGTCATCGGATTTATGCTTACTGTTTTATGCCTTATCTGTCCCATGATTTTCTTCTTTAATAATTTTTTTGAAAAACACTGCCGCTTTTCTTTCCAATTTCGACCCTCTGGAGTCCTGCCAATCGGAGAGAAACAACACACTATCGCACTTGAAAATAATGTGATAAAAACACACTACCATACACCGTATCCAACTCCATGACGGATTGCACAACAGCATCGGATTGTACACAACCCAACCCTCTGCCAACAATCTTTTTTGCATGTGTGCAAATTTGTTGTATGCTGCTAAATAACTCTCTCCGCTTACTTTTCCTGATATAAATATGGTGTTCATTTTTTTAGTTTTTTTGATTATCTAATCCCCAATATTCGCTTGCCAATTCGTTAGATATATTTATGTATTGTCCGCCCCCGAAACGGCTTATGGGAAACATACGAAAGCCCTCAATATGACATATAATATTAGCATCTCTGTATATTTTCATTGCTACTGAACCCTCAGGATTGTTGTTTTTTATGTGACTTATATAAATGAAAAGTTTATGCTTAAAATCATTTTTTAACACTTTGTATTCCGAAAATTTTATTTCCGAAAACTGTACAGAGTCAATCACAATAATATCGGGAGCGCGATGCTTCTTCAGACGCTCTTTGAGTTCGTCTATCGGTTCTTTGTCCAAAAAGATAAATCGTTTCCCTACTTCATTCATATTGTTTCGCTCCACCGTTATTTGAATTGTTTTGCTTAATCCCTCTTCTATTGAGTCGTATGCCACCCTGCCGAATTTTGTTAGATATTTTGCGAATTGGAAACCAAAATCTGTTTTTCCCTGTTTTACATCGCCATAGATGATTATCGAACCCGTCATTTCAGGCTTCCCGAATGCATCTAACCACTTCCCGTCAAAATTCATGACGTTGAATTTGGCATTGCGAACATTGTCAACAGATAAGGCTTTTTTCATCAGTTATTCAATTTTGCTATTTGACTTTTTTTGTATGCGTGAACTTTCCGTTTTACTCTCCGCAGGTCGCCCTCGCTGTCGTTGATAATATCCTTGATGACGGCTTTCTCTTCCACTCCGTTGGCGATGCAAATCTCCGTGATGTCGTTGATATTTGCCCCTTTCAATGAAATAAATTTGCGACCGATACGGCTGTTTATTTCCTTGTAGCCCTTGCGGTTCAAACGCAAACCCCTTCTGACCTTTTTTTCCAAATAATCGGTTGCCATCAATACCACTCCGCAATGGTCTTCCAACTCATTGTACAGCGTAATAAAGAAATACAACACTTGGTCGCAGAGTTTGTCCGCCTCATCTATAATGATAAGCGGATTTTCTATCTTCTTTAACTCATAGACTATCGTACTCATCATCTCGCCGACCGTCTCGCCGTTGGAAGTACGACCCATCACCCGCAATAACTCCTGCAAAAACAGTTTGCGGTTCCAATAGTCGTTGCAACTCAACAGAAACACATTTGGATTGCCCTGTTCATACAGTTCTGCAATCTTCGACTTGCCTGTACCCGATTCGCCCGTAACTGCCATTACCAATGAATTTTCCTGTGCATCGGAAAATAGCATGTTCAATAACTTAAAATCTCTCGTTTCCACAATAACCCACGTTTTTTGTTTTACACCAATTTGGGCGGCTATGTTCCGCCACATTACCTCGTTAATCAACTCCCATTCGCCGTTTAACAACTTGCTGATGGTCGCAGCCGACACGCCATTGAGGCTGTTTGCCGCCTTGTTTTGGCTACCTTTCTGTTGGCAGTATTCTTGTAGCCTTGCCTGAATGTCTAATTTTTCGTTCTGACTAATCATATATTATCAATTTAAACTATGTTATAATATTCTTCTTCCATGTTCGCAAAAACCAATTCACTTTCACGCTTCATAGCCTTGCCGATAGTTTCCCGTCTGGTTTTATTGATGCCTTGTAATTTCGGCATTTTCAACCCGTGTTGAGACGGATGCATGTTGTGATATTCCAAAAGTTGTTCCGTTGCCTCTTGCATACTCACCCGCAATTCTTTGTTCTTTTTGTCCATAGCAGCGATAAACGCATGGTCAAGGTCGTCCTGACTTTGTTTATCCCTGTGAATGTGAATGTATTTTTGTGCATTCGTAACGAAACGGTAATCCCCTGAGGGCGTTTTTTCGTACAATGAAACCGTGGTCATATCTTCGGGGTCGTAGCCGATGTGAAATGAACGGTCAATATTTTTGCGGATAAAATCAAAATCGGGTTGTCCTTCTATCGTCATCACTTCGTACTGATATTTTTGTTTGTTAATCGTCAATACAATGCCGTTTGAACGGTATTTAATCGGCGTTTTATTGATAACTCCAAACATGGAAATCATATCGTAAAATTCCACTTTTGGACTTTGGGGGTTTTGACTCTCCCGATACATATCTATCCGCTTTTTGCCTGTACTAAAATGAAGGGCATTATTCCACTCTTCCCTGCGTTTTTCATAGATTTTTTTCACCTCGCTAAGCGTGGGAAGTTGGGTTTTATTCGACAGTATAAATTCCAAATTTGCCTTGCTTTCTTGTTTTTTCGCAGTGATATTCATTCCTGTAAAAAACCAGTCTTTATGCAAAAACTCCGCTTGGAAACGCCCAAAAACGCTTTCTATCGTTTTACTTCTTCCATTGTAGGGCTGTGTGTTGATTGCCAATCTTGCCAAGCCCTTGAAAAAAGTACCCGATTGCAGTTTTTTGTGTCCGCCCTGATTGTCAAACCGTATTTCGTAAGGCTTGTGTCCGCTGAAATACATTGCCATTTTGTACGCTTGATACTGTGCCACAAAGTCCTCTGTATCACTTATATGGAAGCCAAGCAAACACTCGCTATACACATCTATCACCTCATAGACGTTGCAGGTAGCCATTTCCTTGCCATTCAGATAAAAATAATTTAGTTTTGTGCCATCGCCGTACCACAGGGCATCACGCATGGTAGGCAACAAAGTTTTGTGCTGACGGGTGTATTTTTCTTTTGCCTTCAATTCGCCGTAACGGCTGCCGTACCAATAGGGTTTTATTTCGGGTTTTTCCAAGAACAAACGGATTGTCTGTTCCGATTTTAATTCATTCCAAACCCCTGATTTTGCCTTTTCGTTGTACTCAAAGAACAATTGCATAAGCGTACATTTATCAACAGGACACGCATAGCGGGCAATCAACCAGTCTTTTGCTTTTTCGGTCAATTTTTCGGCATAGGCAAAACCGTAATTCTTGTGTATCAGACTGATATAGCCCTCTGCAAAGAATTTCTTGTATTTCCATTCAAATCTTCGGACATTGTCGGGCAAACAATGCGGAAATTCTGCTTGCTGTTTTTTGCAGAAATCAATACAGGACTTCCACCATTCATTCATCCGAATACGTTTGCCTGTCCTTGCTCGTGCAATCCTTTGTTTATCAAAAATGGATTTTAATGTATTGAGAATAGATGCCTCATTATAATATTGCTGCTGTTTTTCTATGGGCAGAGATTTATCGCTGTCATACCTATACGAACAGAAAAATGAAAGAGCCATCGGGTCCAACTCAACACGATGTCCTGTGGTGCTGTCCGTTTTACTTATCTGTCCGTACATGCTCTCAATCATTCTCATTCTTTCAGGTCGCCGAATGCTTTTTACATCAATCAATGTATTGCCGTGTATCCCACGGCGGTAATATTTCAAATAACCGTCATCAAGGTCATTCCTGTATTGATTATACGTCAACCCTGCATTCACCCAGTCATTCACCGTCAAACAAATATTTTCACCTATTATCTGATACATTGTTGGTTTGGTTTTTTAGTTTCGACTTCCGCTTTTTTAAGATTAGTATGAATATACCTTACCTGTAATCACGTCCCAAATATATGGAAGTCCGAACGTAAACTGTTCCTTCCTTAACTGTTTTGCTGCCGAAGTCAGCGTTTTGAAATACTTTGACCTTTCGTCCATTTCACTAACTATTTGAAACCGTCCAATTCTTGTTGATTTTTTTAAACTCATTTTTTACCTCCCTTTTTTTACTAAATGATAAACTACAAACCCGATAACCCCCACTATAAGTACGGCTATCACGCCCGCCGCCGGCATCCAAAGCGGCGCAAATACCCACCACCAACTCCACTTCGCCACTACGCCGATTTCGGCTAACTTAAAAACCAAAAACACTATGAACACCACCGATGGCAGTATTCCACTCTTTACTGTTATTTTTTCTTTGCTCATATACCTTTATATATTAATTAGTTTATACCTCTGATTTTTTATTATTTTACAAAAATGTAACATATTCTTTTCTGACATCTTTTGGAAAATATAGTTTTTTACTGTAAACTTTTATCCCGAACACCTTGATGGTTTTTTCGGTATTCATTCTCGCTGCGTTTTCGCTCTCGAAAGGCTTAATTTCTATTTTTATCATACCTCTTTATATATTACTTAGTTTCTAACTCCAATTTTTCATCTCCCGAACCGTCCCAAACAGCGGTAATTCCATATTCGGCAAAAATCTGTTCGATTGCCTCTTTTTCGTCCGCTCTTGGAATCACCTCGCCGCGCCTCCGTTGACGCCACGATGCGTCCGTTGTGATATTACAAACAGCCATTATTTTGGCTTTTATCGCTGCCGTATCGGCTATTCTTTTCTCCCATGCTCTCTCAAACGAGTATTTTTTATTTCCTTTCATGTTACTTTTTTTTAGTACCTTTGCAAAAATTTTAAATGCGATATTTTAAGTGGAATTATTATGAATGCAGTGTTGACAAAATATAACTCTAATAATAGAGTTGCTATGGGGCTTTTTAATGTGCTTGCTGATGTGCAAGAAACTGAAGTAGAGGAGGATATTTGGCTAACGGATGCGGAAATTAAACGCATTGAAAAATCAGGTATAGCATTGCTTGAAGAATTAAAAAAAAATGTTAAGACAATATTGAGGGAAACAACCATTTTTAGAACCGTTATTTTTTTGTGTGCCGTTGTTTTTTACGGTTGCAAAGAATTGCCGCCTGCGGAGGCGTTCGACCCGAGTAATAGCCGTCTGCACGTGGTGTGGAGCAAACCGTTTTATGCCGACAGCAGTCAGGTTGTTGTGTTGGCGCCGATTGTTGCCGACCGTTATGTTGCGGTTGTGGGCAGGTCGTATAGTAAATTGGAAGACCGTATGGTTGTTTTTGATAAGTCCAACGGCGAACGGCATTCTGCGTGGCAAAACGGCGTGAAATGCGAGACCAATAATACGGTGAATAGCCTGTTGGTCGGTGGAAACAACAACGATATTCTTTTTTGTGCGACCAACAAATCCTTGCATGCGTTCAGTATTCCAACAGGACAATCGTTGTGGACGGCTGTTTACGAAAATTACGGCTATCCCACCCTATTCGGTTCGAGTATTTTAGCCGCATCTCTCGTGAACAATATTTGTTACGCAGACCGATACAATGCCGCCACAGGACAAAAAACAAACCTGTTTTCGTTTACTAATGAATACATTTACACGATAGAATGGGCGGTGGAACGCAACGATACCTTACTTTTCTTTTTGGGCGGACGAAACGCCTACTGCTATAATCTAACAAGGGATAGCATCGTTTGGAAAAACACCACGCTGTACGATAACGGCGATAATTATACTGCATTTCACCCCGTTATTGTCGAAAATAAATATGTTTTATTTCAATACGAGGCTGCGGTAGGTTGCTTGAATTTTCTTACGGGAGAACTTATTTGGAGACAAAACACACAATCGGCATACAGTTGTCCCATACTTTATTGCGATGGGAAGGTTGTTGTTCGTCCAAGTTCTGGAAATGTAAGTTGTTACGATGTGCATAACGGCAATTTATTGTGGAAAAACACCGATTTAGAGTTGTTAAACGACAAAGATTTAAACATGGATATCTATAAGGGCAATATTTATTTGGTTACACGACGCGGAACGACTTACGACTGTCCGGGATTTTTACACTGCCTCTCGCTAACCACCGGTGTAGTGAATTGGTTTGACCCAGGACCCGACAAAGGCATCTACGAAAACCTAACCATAGACCAACAAACAGGCTATTTATACTGCCACAGCAGACAATCAGTGATGTGTATAGACTTAACTAAAACGCCGACAAAATGAAGAAAATAATCACCGCATTCACCGCATTATTGTTTTGCCTCAACAATCCGACCTTTTCACAGGAATTTTACGCAGGTTTGAAATCGGGATTTAAATTAGAACATTACAAAATGCCGTTGGAAAAAAACGCAATAAATAGCAATTATCATTTTCAAGAACGTCTTTTAACCTCGACCATGGACTTTACGGCGCCGACCGTGCAGATATTATTCCGTACAACATTTTCAAGCAATTGGGAGGTAGAGGCGGGTTTTGGTTGGTATAACTATTCCCAAAAACTGAAGGCAAAGATAAACACAGATGCCGCATTAACCACTTTTGGAATAAACAATGCCGATAATATTATCTTTTCCACCGCCAACGAACGCATTTACGGCTGTGCCTTTTTCTCGCCGAGGGGCGGGTATCGGGTTAATTTTTCCCCCGACCTGCATCTGAGAATTAACACGGGCTTACAAATCGGCTTCCTTTACAACGCCCGCACAACCAGCAACACCGTCGCAGAATCTGACCCGTTTGAATTGTATATTTCCTACTACGGCGTGGAAAAACCGTATATGAACTTACTCATTTCCAACACCATCAGTCTACAATACGTTACCAAACCCAATATTTATTTTTCGTTTTTCGTTTCCTATCACGCAGGACTGTTAAACGTGTACAAAAACGACATCTATCTCGCCAACAGACGCAGTTACGATGTGTTTTATTACAACGGACACGATGTATATGTCAACTCCGCCGCTACCACAAAAGGTTCTTACTTCGAATTTGGAATAGAACTTGGGTATGTGTTGTATAAGAATTAAGGGAAAAAATGAATGAATAATGAACAATGGAGACCACACACGAAATAATACAAAAATATTGGGGTTACACTTCCTTCCGACTGCTGCAAGAAGATATTATTTGTTCGGTGTTGGAGGGAAGGGATACGCTTGCCTTGCTTCCTACAGGCGGCGGAAAATCCATTTGTTTTCAGGTTCCTGCCATGGCAATGGACGGACTTTGCGTTGTGATTTCGCCGCTAATTGCACTGATGAAAGACCAAGTAGAGAATTTATTGTCGCGGGGAATTGCGGCGGCGGCTATTCATTCNGGNTTGCATCAAAGAGAAATTGAATTCATTTTGAGGGATTGTATTCATAAGAAAATTAAGTTTTTGTATGTGTCGCCTGAACGGCTAAAAAGTGATTTGTTGAAAAATAGTGTTCAACAAATGGACGTTTGTTTACTTGCTGTGGACGAGTCGCATTGCGTTTCTCAGTGGGGGTATGATTTTCGCCCACCGTATTTGGATATTGCCGAGTTTAGAAAATTGTTGCCCCAGAAGGTTCCCATTTTAGCACTCACGGCAACTGCAACCGAAGAGGTGGTTAAAGACATTCAATTGCGTCTGAATTTTCGGGCTGAAAACGTGTTTCAAAGAAGTTTTTACAGGGAAAATCTTACGTATTATGTGTTTAAAGAAGAAGATAAACTGAAACGATTACTGCAAATCATCACCCGAACTCCCGGAACGGGAATAATATATGTCCGAAGCCGTAAAAAAACCATAGAAATAGCCGATTTTTTACAGCGTAATAACATATCCGCCGATTTTTTTCACGCAGGATTGACGGTCTGGGAACGGGCAGTGAAACAGAACAATTGGATGTCGGGAAAAAAACGAATTATCGTGGCTACCAATGCGTTCGGAATGGGAATAGACAAACCCGATGTCCGTTTTGTCGTCCACATAGATATTCCTGATAATTTAGAAGCCTATTTTCAGGAGGCAGGCAGGGCGGGACGGGACGAAAAACGGGCATATTCCATATTGTTATACGAAGAAAAAGATATTATAAAATTGCACGAAGATTTTGAGATTTCTTATCCGCCCATCGAAACAATACGAAACGTGTATCAGGCAGTCTGTAATTTTTTCCAAATTCCAATCGGAAACGGCGAAGGGGCAACGTTTGACTTTGATACACACAGTTTTAGACAAAGATATAAACTCAATGCTTTGGTCGTATTCAACAGTTTGTCGTTTATTGAACGTGCAGGATTTATCTCCGTAAGCGATGCCGTAAATAATTTTTCCAAAATTTATATTCCTCTTTCGCGGGAAGATTTATACCGTTTTCAGGTGGCTAACGAAAAATATGATAATTTTGTTAAATTACTTTTGCGGTCTTATTCGGGATTATTTTCGTGTTTCGTTCCTATTGAAGAAAAAGAATTGGCAAAACGGGCGAACCTATCCGTGAACGTTATAACGCAAACATTGACGCAATTATCAAAAAAACAAATCATTATATATCAGCCGCAAACGGAAAATCCGCAACTTACTTTCCTCGAAAACAGGGTAGAAACCCGCCATTTATCTTTTTCGCAAGAAGTATATAACGACAGAAAAAAAGCAGCAAAAAACCGTTTAGATGCAGTGATACACTATACAACGTCTAACACAAAGTGCCGAAATAAATTATTGCTTGACTATTTTAACGAAAAACAGCCCCTCCGTTGCGGAAAATGCGACGTTTGTTTGCAACGGAATAGGGAAGAGTTAAGTCAGGAAGAGTTTGACGATTTGCAAGAAAACATTCAATCCTTGTTGGAAAAAGAAAATTTAGACGTCTCCGATTTAGTGAAAAAAATTCATTATCCAGAGGCGAAAATCATACAGGTTATCCGCTGGCTGTTAGATAATGAAGTTATTGATAAAGAGATGA
>JGI24702J35022_10002447_pt1 | contig 11323 bp, 12 predicted proteins | sample TergutTh196P4_FD_35022 | JGI IMG/M metagenome (IMG submission 35022)
TCGGACTGCAATTTCCACTCCATACTCCCCGTTTTTGTGGCAACTTCCTTGATTTGATTGGCAAATTTTTGAAATTCAAGCGTATCGCAAAGAATGATAAGCCGCCAAAATTCGTTTCCCAACTCCTGCCCATACTCGGCATACCGCTTGTCCGCCATCGCCATAAACGGATTTTCCTGTGCTGCAACACTTTCCGCACAGAAAAACAACAAAAATACCACCGTAAATACGCTATATCTCATAAAAAAATATTGGATTTGCTTTTTCAAAACACATCATCTGTTGAAAGTTCCACCGCAACGCTCCCTATCTTCCCGCCCAAAGGCGGATTTAATTTGCGTACCGCAACATTTACTCTTTTCACTTTCGGAAAATGACCGTGCAACCGAACGATTATCCGCTGTGCAACGTGTTCCAAAAGAGAAGACGGCTGCCTCATCTCTTCGGCGATAAGCAAATAGGCTTCCTGATAGTTTACCGTTTGCGTTAAATCGTCTTCTTGGGCGGCTTCTTTGCAATCTATTTCCAAAGTGCAATCCGCCGAAAAATGTGTTCCCACCGCCCTTTCTTCCTCAAAACAACCGTGATAAGCGTAAAAACGCATGTCTTTTAGATGTATTTTTGCCATAAAGTTCTGTTAATTTTGTCCTCGTTTTGCAACATCAAGCAACCGATTTTGACTATCCTACCGTACTTCTTACCTTCCGTCAATATATTTAATTAAGATTTGCAAAGATACACCTTTTTCTTAAAAGAAGTTAAGGAGTTAGTAGGAGTTAAGGAGTTATCAGACAAATCCCCGTTCGAGGAAAAAAGGACAAATGATAAAACATAAACTTTTTTACAATATATCGGCGATAGAACCGTTAAAGATGTATGCAAATTAGGAATAGATTATTTTTTGTACGGAGCGGATTTTTTGTGTGTATAGTATTGTTATTCACATCGTTAGGGCTTTTTTCACAAAATCAGCAGCCCAAAGGGAAAAAAATAGAATGTACCGCCGACAGATTGATATTCGATGCGGAAATAGACGATGCGGTTAAAATACTGTATCACAATGTAGTATTTACGCACGAGGGAGCAATTTGTTACGCCGATACTGCTTATTGGAATCAAGACCTCAATACGATAGATGCTTACGGGAAAAACTTGGTAATTCACGTAAACGACAGCGTTTCCCTGTATGGAACGCATGTACAGTACGATGGAAATACCAAAATAGCGTATATTGACTACGATGTGAAAATGGAAAGCAAAGACGCCGTTCTGTATGCCGACAAATTGGAATACAGCCGCATCGAAGACCTTGCCTATTACAACAACGGCGGACGAATTGAAAGCGGAGAAAGTGTGCTGATTAGCAAAGAAGGCTGGTTCTATACCGCCAAAGACGAAGTTTATTTTAAGGACAGCGTCAATCTTACCACGCCTGAATATATTATTGATTCAGACACATTGAAATACAATACGTTGACGGATATTGCCTATTTTTTGGGACCGACCATCATTCATTCCGACAGCGATTATATTTACTGCGAATACGGCTGGTACGAAACGAATACCGATGTTTGCGAGTTTCAGCAAAATGCGAAAATGTACAACAAAACCCAATGTTTAAGTGCCGATACGTTGTGGTACGACAAACCCAATGACATCGGCATTGCGCGGCGTACGGTTTCGATTGTGGACAGTGTGGAAAATATGCTGTTTTTCGGGCAATACGCCGAATATAAAAAAAGGGAAGGATTTGCCTACCTCACCGATAGTGCTGTGGCGGTGTTTGTTGATAAGCACGACAGCCTGTTTATGCACAGCGATGTGATGTATATCTGGTTCGATTCCAATCAGGAGGTTCAGCATTTGCAAGCGTTTTATAGCGTCCGATTTTTCAGGGAAGATTTGCAGGGCAGTGCCGATTCGGTGGTGTACATTGCGGAAGATTCGGTGATATGGTTTTTCAACAGTCCTGTTATGTGGTCGAACGAAAATCAACTGCTCGCCGATACGATTCGTATGTATGTCAAGGACAGGGAAATCTCTGAAATTCACTATATTGACAACGCATCTATTTTTGCCGATGTGTTTAACGAGGAAAAATTCAATCAGGTGAAAGGCGAAATGATGATAGCCTATTTTAAAGACAATGCGATTGATTTTGTGTTTATTGACGGCAGTGCCGAGTCGCTGTACTATTTGCAGGAAGAGAATAAGGATTTAATCGGGGTGAATAAATCCACCTCTTCGCAAATCAAAGTGTTTTTTGAAGAAAACGAAATCTATCTTATCCGTTTTTACGAAAATATAAACGGAAAAGTGTACCCTTTGGAACAGTTGGACAGCGACAAATTGAACGGATTTATCTGGCTGGACGAATACCGCCCCAAAACCAAAGCGTCCATCTTTGAAAATGTTATCTATAAGGCGGAAAAAGAGGAGTAATAATATAGTATAACTCCTTATATATTACTACAATTATACGAAAATGCGGGGATACGCTTTTGTTTTTAACAGCAGCGTCACGATTGCGTTTCAATCATTTTCGCATAAATGCCGTTTTGGGCGATAAGTGCTTGGTGTGTGCCGCGTTCGGCGATGGCGCCGCGGTCTAAAACAAGTATTTCGTCTGCATTTGCGATAGTAGAAAGGCGATGTGCGATGACAATGGACGTTCTGCTTTTCAACACATTATCCAGAGCGGTTTGAACAGCACGTTCCGATTCCGAGTCCAAAGCCGAAGTGGCTTCGTCGAGTATCAAAACGGCGGGATTGCGTAAAACAGCACGGGCAATACAGATTCGCTGCTTTTGTCCGCCTGAGAGTTTTGCTCCTCTGTCGCCGATATTGGTGTGAAAACCGTTTTCCAACTTCGTGATAAAATCGTAGGCATTGGCGATTTCGGCTGCTTCGATTACGTCTTTTTCTTCGATATTTTCCAAACCCAACACAATGTTGTTGTAAACGGTATCGTTAAACAAAATCGTTTCCTGATTTACCATACCGAACATTGCCCGCAAATCCGAGATTTTCAGGGTTTTAATATCTTTTTCATCGAACAAAACTTTCCCTTGCGTTGGGTCGTAAAAACGCATCAGCAAATCTGCCAAAGTGGACTTTCCCGAACCCGACAAGCCGCAAATGGCAATATTTGTACCCTTTTTTACGCTGAAATTCAAATTATTCAGCACATTTTCGCCTCCGTAAGAAAAACTGACATTTTCAAAACGTATGCTGTCGGAGAAATCCGTTACGGGCAAGGCATCTTTTTGTTCCACGATAACCTCTTCCTCATCAAGCAGTTCTTCGATGCGGTGAACGGCAGCAAATCCTTTGCGGAGGTTTGCCGATGCCTCCACCGTTGCCTTTGCGGGATTGATAACCTGCACAAAAAGAGCGATGTAGGTGATAAACAATTCCGCCGAAAAAGTACTTTCGGCGCTCAATACCAGCGAACTTCCGTAAAGCAAAATGAAAATGACGGTGAGCGTTCCAAAAAATTCACTCATCGGGGAAGACAAATCTCGGCGGCGGTACATCTTGATATACACTTTGTTGTACGCCTCATTTACCGCAAAAAAACGTTTGCACACAGCCCCTATCGTATGAAAGGCTTTGATAACCCGCAGTCCATAAATGCTTTCTTCCAAAATGATGTTCATCAATCCCTGTTTCTGCTTGGCTTCCATAGAGTTAGCCTTCAATTTCCGCTGTATGCGGCTAATCAAAATGCCCGCAACAGGCAGCAAAACAAAGACAAACAAGGTCAATTTGTAATTGACAAAGAAAAGCGTAAACAGATACAAAAGCATCATCAGCGGGTCGCGCAACAACTGCTGCAAGGTCTGCAATATAGACGTGTCAATATCCTGTACATCGTTGATTACACGAGAGATAATATCTCCTTTTTTCGCTTTGGAATAGTACGACAAAGGCAAAATGAGCAAGCGATTATACGCTTTGTTTCGGTAAGTCTGAATAATATTTGTCCGAACGGCAGTCAGTATCCAAATTGCCGAATAGTTGAAAAATTTATTTAAGAAAATAAACACAATCACCACCGCCACCATATACAACAACGCCTGTACCGTTCCCTGCGTCTGTATGGCTTGACTTAAAAGGTATTTTAACCCATTGACAACGGCATCGGAATTGAAAGCGAGCAGCGGTTTTTCCAATTGCAAAGGTATTTTCCCGAAAATCAACGACAGAAACGGAGCAATCAGCGTAATGGTAAACAGGGAAAACAGTACGGACAAGACATTGAGCAAGGCAACGAAAAACAATCGCCGCCCGTAAGGTTTCAGTAATTGGAACAAGTTTTTATAATCGCTCATTGAGTTTATTTGTTAAAAAGTTGTAAAGTTTTAAGTTTGATTTTCATAGAAACGTTTAAACGGTAAGTTTTATTTTATGAAAGAGTGTTTTTTCTTTGAAATGTTAGGAAAAAAAGTGTAATTTTGCAAATTAATTAAGTCAAAACACATACAAAATGCGTTTGAAACGAAATACAGGACGAACAAAGAATAGATAAATGAATACCCCGTTTTATACGATTAGTACAAAAATTACCGATATATTTACCGATATAATTACCGATAAATTCTCGAAAACCGAATTGGAATTTTTAGAACAAATTGCGGGTTATCTCGACAAAAACGGTGAAATAACCAATTACCGCGCCCAATTGCTAACCAATAAATCGGATATTAGCGTAAAAAAATATCTGGCTAAATTTACAGAAATCGGGTTGTTGCAAATGGAAGGAAAAAACAAAGGAAGAAAATATAAAATTAACAAAAAATAATGAAGAAAAATATTTTAATCGTATTATTTACATTGAGTTGCAGCGGATTTGCGTTTTCACAAGAGATAAAAGATTTGTTAAACATAGATGCTAATGAAACCTTGAAAGCGTGGTTTGATTATTATAAATCACGCGAAAACACTTTTTCATTGGATAATTTTATGTTTGAAAGCGAGGCTGCAATAGATGAAATGGAAGGAACGATATGTGGAATATTTGATGATTGTTTTGACCCGCGATATGCCGTTTTTTTGGTTTATAGTCCCAATAAAAGATATTATATTGATTTTCATAGTTATAGTTTGTTATTAGATGAGAATAATTTTGCTGCTTTTGACATAGACACGGAAGTAGGTTTGATTGATGTTAAAAATCAAACTGTTGGAAGAATAGCATTTTTTGGTCTGTCTTTTTGGCTTGAAGATGTGTTTTGGAAAAATGATTCAGTAATCGTATTTTTAGGAAGCGGTCTTTATGAAAATTCTGATGAATACCGCTATCCATCAATTCAAATATTGGATTTAAGTGAGAAAAAAGTAAAAATTTATAACTATAAAGATGCTTTAGGCATTTTTTCAGATTATTACATACAAAAACTCAAGAAAATAGGGATAGAAATAAAAAAATAAGCAAATGAAAATGAAGAAAAAATACAAAAAAAGTAAGATTATACAAAGTCGTTCGGAAACAAGAAAAGACCTTGATGAACAACTTGATATGTTCATACGTTATGTTTTGGGAATATTGTGGCTTGGCGGTTTGATTTTCCTGAAATACGAAATTGAAACATTCGACAACACAATACACGGAACAAAACTCTTTTTGACAGCCGGAGCAATCGGTATCGCATTGGCGATAGTTTTGATTGTGATATTAAAAAAAATATTTCCATTCATTTATTATAATGTTATGAGAAAATATACTGTTTATGTGGGTTCATTTGTTGGATTTTTTACATTAACAACAGCAGTCGTTGGTTTTTCCAATCGTTTTTACGCAGACGATACCAAAATATGCAAACCATATACAATCGTTAGAAAGCAAACAAAAGGAAGACCATCAAGAAAAGAATATTATATTCATCTAAAAGGAAACGATATTGAAGAACGATTTTCTGTTAATAAAAGTAAATATGACAGTTTTAGCGAAGGAGAAGAAATAGAACTTTGTATCGTAAACGGGAAATTTAACTATGATTATGTAACAGATTTTAATAAAATCCATCATTAAAATACAATTTATAATGAAATATCTTATTACAGGTTTAGGGAACATCGGCAGAGAATACGAGGGTACGCGTCATAACATCGGTTTTGAGGTGGTTGATTATCTGGCGAATTTAAACAATATCACCTTCGCACCCGACCGATACGCCCATACTTGCGAGTTTAGGTTGAAAGGGAAGACCATCGTATTGGCAAAACCGACTACGTATATGAATCTCAGCGGGAAAGCCGTTCGGTATCATTTGAATAAACACAATATTCCCGTTGAAAATTTATTGGTTGTTGTTGACGACAAGGATTTGCCGTTGGGAACGCTCCGACTCAAACCCAAAGGAACAGGCGGCACGCATAACGGCATCAATGACATCGTTACCGTGCTTAACACGCTTGATTTTGCCCGCCTGCGTCTCGGCATCGGCAACGATTTTGCCAAAGGTTTTCAAGTAAATTATGTTTTGGGAAAGTTCACCGAAGAGGAGAAACAACAACTCCGCCCCTGCATCGAACAGTCGGCTGAAATTGTGAAAAGTTTTGTTACACAGGGGATTGACCGAACAATGAATTTGTATAATAAAACGAAAGTGGAATAATTCAAAAAAGTGTATCTTTGCAAATTAAAGAGAATAAATAAAAAAACAGAAAATGGAAGCAAAGGAAGCGAAATATACATCATGGGAGACGATACAGGAACTGTATCCTGATAGGTTTGTGCTTTTAGAAAACCCTGTTTATGACCCCGAACCGCATCTGAAAGAAGCGATATTGCGGTATAAGCACAAAAACCGAAATAAAGTGATAGAAAAAGAACTTGAACTCAAGCCGCATTATTCGACTTTGTTATATACAGGCGGCATTAGAGGCGACCGAGCGGCTGAAATGGTTTGGATATTATGAAATACGATATTGTTATTGATAAGAGGAGAATCATTGTTGCCCCGAAAATAAAAGGCATCAATGATTTTAGGAGATTAAATTTTATTCTTGACACAGGCGCTTCAAAGAGTATTATTGATTGTGATGCTGCCATTCGGCTTGGATTCGACCTGAAAAGATTGAAAATAGGAGATAAATTAACAACGGTTGGCGGTGGTATTCACTCAAAGATACTGAAACTGCCAAAATTAAGCCTGTTCGGGAAAGATATGGTTAATTTTGAAGTGAATGTCATATCCCTACCTCCGCCCATATTGTATTTCGCCGATGGTTTAATAGGAATGGATTTTTTATTGCAGTTTGAAAACATCAAATTTGATTTTGAATTAAAAACCATTGAAACATCTACAAAAGATGCAAAATAATAATAAAAAATATTTTGTTTTACTATTTTTCGGATTATCTTTGATTTTTGCGGCGTGCAACCGCAACAAAAACAAAGACACCCGCACCGTTTTCCGCTACAACGAATCGGCGGGGATAACTTCGCTCGACCCCGCTTTTGCCAAGGACCAAGCCAATATTTGGGCGTGCAACCAATTGTTTAACAGTCTGGTACAGTTGGACAGCAACCTGCAAATACAACCCTGTTTGGCAAAGTCGTGGACAATTTCCGAAGATGGAAAAACCTATCAATTTACACTGCACAACGACATTTATTTTCACCAAACCGATTATTTTTCATTCCCAAACGGCAAACGAAAAATGACGGCTCAAGATGCGGCATACAGTTTCAATCGCATTGCCGATAAGGACGTTGCATCGCCGGGGGCGTGGATATTCAATATGGTGGCGGTGGATAAAAATGGAAATCATTGTTTTGCGGCACTCAACGATACCACGTTTGAAATTCGGCTGAAAGAGCCTTTTCCGCCCTTTTTGGGCTTGCTTTGCATGCAATATTGTTCGGTGATTCCGCACGAGGCGGCGGAGAAGTTCAAAAAAGATTTCCGTAAATATCCCGTTGGAACAGGTGCTTTTCAGTTGAAAATGTGGAAAGAGGGAGTGAAAATGGTGATGGTAAAAAATCCTGATTATTTTGAACAAGATGATGAAAACGTTGCCCTGCCTTATTTAGATGCCGTTTCCGTTTCGTTTATCATTGACAAACAGTCTGTTTTTATGGAGTTTGTCAAGGGGAATTTGGATTTTATGTCGGGCTTGGACGCCTCTTACAAAGACGAATTGCTTACTTCGGACGGCAAATTGAATCCTGCCTACGAAAAACGAATCCGTATGTTGTCTATGCCCTATCTCAATACCGAATATTTGGGGTTTTTAATCTCTGAGAATCAGGCAAATAAAGCGGACAATCCGTTGCTGAAAAAAGAAGTCCGCCAAGCGATAAATTATGGTTTTGACCGTAAAAAAATGTTGCGTTATCTTCGCAGCAACATCGGAACGGCGGGCGTTTGCGGTATGATTCCTTACGGATTGCCGCCTTACGACAGCAGCCGCATCAAAGGATACGATTACAATCCCGAAAAAGCCCGCGGACTTTTGGCAAAAGCGGGTTACAAAGACGGTAAAGGCTTGCCGCCCATTAAGTTATCCATCTCCGAAAGTTATTTGGATATTGTGCAGTACATCGCCCACGAATTGTCGCAAATCGGCATCAAAGTGGAGATTGTGAAAATGCAGCCCGCTATTTTGCGGCAGTTTTCTGCCAAATCGCAAATCCCTTTTTTCAGAGGGTCGTGGATTGCCGATTATCCCGATGCGGAAAATTATTTATCCCTGTTTTACTCCAAAAATTTCAGTCCAAACGGACCGAATTACACCCATTACCGCAACCCGCAGTTCGATAAACTGTACGAACAATCGCAGTCCACCACCAACGACAGCCTGCGTTACGAATTGTATCAACAAATGGACAATCTCGTTATGGAAGATGCTCCCGTTGTGGTGCTGTATTACGACCAAGTATTGCGGTTTATCCAGAACAACATCGAAGGTATGGAAAACAATGCGATGAATTTGCTGACGCTCAAAAGAGTAAGAAAAATACATTAATTTTATGAATTAAGATGTTTGAGGATACTTACAAAATGATTGTCGCACCCGCAGAGGCGTTGGTCAAGGAGAAAGGAAGCCGCTTTATTTCGTTGGCGTATCCCGTGAAAACCGAAGAGGACGCCAAGGCGGTTGTTGCGGAAATCAAAAAGAAATACCACGATGCGACGCATCATTGCTATGCGTATTCGATTGGTCATATCGGCACTCCCTGCACGCGGTTGAACGATGACGGCGAGCCGTCAGGAACGGCGGCACGTCCCATTTACGGACAGATACTTTCATACGATTTAAGGAACATTCTCGTGGTGGTTGTCCGTTATTTCGGCGGGATAAAGTTGGGCGTGAGCGGGTTGATAGCCGCCTACAAAGAATCCGCACGGGAAGTGTTGTCCGCCGCAACGATAGAGGAACACAAAATCAAGGAAATACATACGGTTGCGTTTGATTATGCGTTGATGAACCCTGTGATGCAGGCACTGAAAAATCCCGCCGTAAGCATCAAAAGCAACGACTACCGCGACAATCTGTGCGTCATCACCTTTGAAGTGGAATTATCCAAGAGAGACGAGGTTTGCCCGCAGTTGAAAAATATCTATGGGGCGAAATTGAACTATGTCGGTACGGTGTAATTGGGGGGAAACGGGTTGCTAAATCCCGCAGTTGTGGGAACTTCCCCATTCTCATTCGTCAATATTTATCAGTCGGTATTTTTTTGTTCCCATTCCCAATTGTTCGGCATAATCTATTTGGTGCTTTCCGCTTAGGGAATTTTCCTTCAAAAAGGCGTCATCGCAACTGTGTGCCTCATCTACCAAGTCGTGAGCCGCCGCCTCGATGGCAACAATATCGGTCGAAACCAAAATGCCGATGTCTGCAATAAACGGTTTTTTCGGATTTCTTGCACAGTCGCAACTCGGCGATACGTTGATGATAATGTTGAAATACAACGAATTTTTGTATGCAACAACCGGCTGTGCATATTCCACCAATCGTTCCAGAAAAAGCGTTTTCTGCTCCAGATTATCGGGATTGCGGATTGCATCTATCGGACACAATCCCACGCACTTACCGCAACCGATGCACTTGTCCCTGTCAATAGTCAAGGGATTTAAGGTGATGGCATTTGCGGGACATTGTGCCACACAAGCGCCACAACCTACGCATTTTGCGGCTTCGGTGGCGGGATAATCATTTTTGTGCATCGCCCGTTTTCCCTCAGGCGTAGCCATTCCCATAGACACATTTTTGATGCAGCCGCCAAATCCCGCACTCCCATGTCCTTTGAAATGCGTAAAATAGATAATGGTTTCGTATTTATCGAGACCTTTGCCTATTTTCACCGACTTGAAATTGCGACCGCCCTCAACGGGCAAATCCAACGTTCCCTCCGAATCCAAAATGTCAATGGGAGCAAACGTAAACCCGTGGTCTTTCGCCAACTCGATATGGGTTTCCGTTTTCGTCCGCCGACCCGTATAGGCGGTGTTTGTTTCTATCAACGTAGCATTCAACGCCTTACACAGCGGCTCGACCATCTTTGCAGGAACAAAATATTCGTTGCCGTCTTCCCCAAAATGGACTTTGATGCCGACCTTCCCTTTCACACCCTCTTCGATGTACTTAAAAATCCGCATTACGCCTTCGGGAGAAATATCCCGCGTAAAGTACACATTTGCACTATCTTGTGCCTTGGCAGTCCAAAAGCCAAACACAATAAAACCAATCAAAATAACTCTATTTCGTATCATTGTTGTATAAAATTTACTAATTTTGCAAAAATACACTATTTTTATTCATTTTTTAACTATTCACAATTCTCGTTCCGCAATGGGGATTGTTGAGGCTGCCCGCTTCGGTGATAATACATTCTTTGCCTCCATTTTTGACGAAATAGAGTGCTGCCCGTATTTTGGGCGCCATCGAGCCTTCGGCAAAATGCCCTTCCGACAAATAACGCTCCGCCTCCGCTACCGTAAGCACGTCCAATGCCTTTTCATCGGGTTTGCGGAAATTGATATAGACTTTTTCAACGTCCGTCAAGATGTAAAATTCGTCTACTCCGATAGTTACGGCTGTCAAAGCAGACGCCAAATCTTTATCTATCACTGCCTCTACGCCCTTGTATTGTCCGTTATTTTCGACAATGACGGGAATACCGCCGCCGCCAACGGTGATAACGATATTTCCACAATCGGACAACTGTTTTACCACATCAACATTCAGCACGGAGATGGGTTGCGGAGACGCCACAACCCTACGCCAACCGTTGCCTTTGGGGTCTTCCTTGAATGGCGTACCCGGATTTTCTTCCAAAAAAGCCTTCATTTGCTCTTGGTTGTAGTAA
>JGI24702J35022_10002448_pt1 | contig 11323 bp, 9 predicted proteins | sample TergutTh196P4_FD_35022 | JGI IMG/M metagenome (IMG submission 35022)
CCCAATCAGGGTACGATGCTGGTGGGGTTCGAGGTAATTATTCCCGCCAATACAAATGCTACATTGCTGGTAAAACTCATTCCGCAAAGCGCAAAACAAACGTCAGGGAAAATACCGGAATTGAAAGATTGGTCGAAATAAATGAACGCTCATGGCACTTAATTACATCTGGATTGGATTTTTTGTTGTTGCCTTTGCAGTGGCTGTTATCCGTTTTATTTTTACCGGAGACACTGAAATATTCAGTATCATTATCGACAGTACCTTCAGTTCTTCCAAAAGTGCCGTAATGGATATTGCCCTGCCGCTGACCGGAGTGATGGTTTTGTGGTTAGGATTGATGAATATTGGCGAACGGGCCGGAGCGGTAAATTTCCTTTCGCGGATAGCAGGGTCTTTTTTTGTGCGGCTTTTCCCTGAATTGCCGCGTAAAAGTCCTGTTTTCGGACAAATGCTGATGAACTTTTCTGCAAACATGCTTGGGTTGGACAACGCCGCTACTCCGCTCGGGCTAAAAGCCATACAGGGACTGCAAAATGAAAATCCCCGAAAGGATACAGCCTCCAACGCACAAATCATGTTTCTGGCGATCAATACTTCAGGGTTGACGATCATCCCCGTCAGCATCCTGGCGCAACGAGCCATACTGGGCGCTGTTCATCCCACCGACATATTTATTCCGGTACTGATAGCAACCACTGTTTCTACCCTGACTGCCATCATTGTCGTAGCTTTGTGGCAACGCATTAACCTGCTCGACCCGATACTGCTTTCGTGGATTGGCGGTATTACTGTTGCCATCGGTGTGCTTACCTGGTGGATCGGGAGCATGGAAAAGGAACAGATAGAAGTGGTGTCGAAAGTTGGGAGCAACCTGCTGTTGATACTGGTGATAGGAGCGTTCATTGTGGGCGCTGTTTTCAAGAAAGTGAACGTGTACGAAGCATTTATCGATGGCGCACAAAACGGGTTCAACGTAACCATCAAAATTATTCCCTATTTAGTGGGCATGTTGGTAGGGATTGCCGTTTTTCGTGCTTCGGGCACTATGGATTACATCATCAACGGTTTGGCATGGCTTTTTGGCGCTATGGGGTTGAATACGGATTTTGTTGCGGCTTTGCCGACAGCTTTCATGAAACCATTGAGTGGCAGCGGAGCAAAAGCCATGATGGTAGAAGCCATGCAGCATTATGGCCCGGATTCTTTCGCAGGTCGGCTTTCGTGCCTTTTCCAGGGCGCTGCCGATACTACTTTTTACATCATCGCACTGTACTTTGGTTCGGTAGGCATCCGAAAAACCCGCTATGCTATAGCAGCAGGATTGATTGCCGACCTTTCGGGGGTAATTGCGGCTATTGTCCTTGCGTATCTGTTTTTTGTATAGAAAAAATAATTATTTTTCCCCTTAGGGATGAAAAATTAACTACTTGTAAAGGTATCTTCAGCGGCGAAAAGTCCCGCAGGGACAACATTCTATTAACCGTAGGTTTTAACCTACGGACAAAGTGCGCAACACGCACCCAAGTCCCGCAGGGACGACACTTGAATACTCCTGCAAAGTGTCGTCCCTGCGGGACTTTGCCGAGCGTGTACATTTTTCCGCTTCCGTAGATTAAAATCTACGGTTAATAGAATGTCGTCCCTGCGGGACTTTTCTTCTCTACTTTTAATACGTGAAATCGTTTTGAAAATCATTATATGTTATATATTTCGCGTGCCTTAATAGCAAAATTTGACCTTGCGTGTCTACCCTTATTCGACGGAAAATAAGGGAATAAGGGGAAAAAGAAAGAGATGACCCGATTTTCAACCTCATTTTATTTACAAAACAACATCAGTAGCAGTGGAGTAATGTTTCAACTCTTGCCTAATTACCTAATTTTGAATATAATGAGGTAATGAGGTTGATTCTATCGGCTAATATCATGCTACTGATGTTGTTTTGTTTTTTGGATCAGGTAAAAATGAGGTTTTTTACACAACAATATCACGACATTTTAGTTTGCACCACGTCAGAAGTTCCGAATTGTTGAATGATTTTATATCAAAATCGCTCGTCGCTATCTTTACGCCGTTTGTCAACGATTTTCGGACGTTCGTCAAAAATATAAAAAAAACAATCCGATGCATCATTTTGTTGATTTTTTTCAAAATAAAATAATATTTTTGCATTGAAATAAAAATGCCCCTATAGAGACGTATATAGAGTGTATATATTTAATAAATAGAGTGTTAATTTAAAAATAGTTTATGATATAAAATAACGTGCCGGAAGGCACGAAAGACATTTTGTAAAAATTGCGTATTTGCTGTTTGTTCTTGAACATCATTTTTCCACAAGTAACATGATAATTCGAGTTACTTCCTCAAGAACAGGTTAGTGAACGCCAGCAGTGGCGTGGGATAACTTGTTGGAGGAAGTGGGCGTGGAAACCTGATGTTCAGACAAGGATATAAGTTCCACGCTTTTTTATTTGTCTGATTTGCACTAAAATAAATAAATAAACAATTAATAATCACATTAAAAATTAAATCACTATGTATTGGAGAGCAACAACAACAGAGGATGCTGCCCGTAGAAGCAGCAAAATGGAGCGCAGAGACCATTTCAAAAACGCGGCGAGTCTGAAAAGCCTGAAGAGTAGGGGAAACAAAAAAGTCAATGGGTATCTAAATCATTAGGAGAACAGTTACGTATATTCATGAGTTAGCCGTCACCCGCGAGAGCGCAGTACCGAAAAGCGCGAACGAGTGACGACAACAAGGAGGTGGCAAGACACTCGCGAAGCCGTAAGAGCGGGGAAAAATAAGAAGTTGCGCCCGACACAAACAAGGGACTTTAAAATGTTACGTTTAGTAAGTAATTCAAGCAGAGTAATGGAGCCAGAGACCATTTCAAAAAAACGGGGCGAGTTCGAAAAGCCAGATGAGTAGAGTAAACATTTAAATTAATAAGGAAATCCAACAATGAATTATGAACAAGTAATGTCCTTCACTGATAGAGAAATTAAACAGATGGTTTTTGAGGATTGGGATGTAGCGTTCCAATGGTTTAGAGAAGTACAAGAAGTAGCGAAGTCTTACCTTTATGAAGCCAATCGTAGAGGTGTGGGTATATCGAATGCTCCCGATTTAAACGCTTATTATCTGCCTTTAAAAAACAAATTAGCTAAATTCGATATCTATGTCAAAGAAGCACGAAGATTAGGAATTTTGACATAATAACGGGAGGACTTAACAATGGGTTTAACAGGCAAATGGGCTACATCTGGTAGCCGTATGGTTTATGAGTTTTACGAAAACGGATTAGTAGAGATGACCGATAGTGACGGAACTATCATGGCGAGGTATTCTGAAGGGTACAATACAGTGACGTTTTCGATAAGCGGTCATTCTGCTACTAATCGTTTTGAAAGCAGCGGGAGAACTTTACGGCTTTATCCACCGGACGGCGGAAGCCCAATCATATTTGAACGGGTGTATTAAGAAGAAAAAGATCGAAGCAGTCGCAAATCAGAGCGGGGCAATGGATGCCGGAGACCATTTCAAAAACGGGGCGAGTCTGAAAAGCCATACGAGTAGGGGAAACTTTTAAAACATGGGAGGATTGTTTTATGAATGGAGTAAGATGTCCTAAATGTTACAGTGACGATACTAATTGTTGGGACAATATTTACAAATGTCGTTATTGTGGGAGAGAATTTGGTAAATGTTCCAGATGTGGCTCTTACAACACTGATAGACAAAACAATATTTGGTATTGTTACGATTGTCAAAAAGACATTGGGGCGCCAAGCAGTAGTTGATAATTATCAATTCTGAACAGGAATGTATCGGCGGGCAGGAATACTTTTCAGCCTGCCGATGCAATTCCAAAAAGCAAAAACAAACGTTGTAGAGTAGAGATAAAGTACTGGACAGAGATATTAAACAAGCATATAATAAATAACCTTATAAATCAATTGAATATGTGGCGTGATAGTAGCGGAAATTTAGTAAACAGAAGAGTTGGCGATAGGATTTTAGATACCGCCGGTAATTGGATATATGAAATTAGAGGCGACCGCATTTACGATTCGTCGGGTAACTGGAGATTCAATATCAGAGGTGATCGTGTTTATGATACAGCCGGCAACTGGCGGTACGAATTTCGTGGCGACCGTATCTACGATTCAGCCGGCAACTGGCTGGGTACAGAATATTGACTTTCGCAGTAATTTTCCGAAAAAGAGAAATAATACGTATCGTACAATGAAAATGGGCAAACGGCCAACGAGCGGTATTTCAACTACGTTCAATATACCATTTGGCGCAACGGCGGAAGTACGCCCGCTGAAAAGGCAATGTTATGTCATCGGCAAATTGTCGTATAGAATTGTCAGGAGCGCAGTCCCTGCGGGTGGGGTGTAAAAAATATGCTCATTAAGCAAAAATTATCGTTCATGTTTTAACGAAACAGCGCCTCCGAATGGAGGCAAACGTGGATAACCTCTTGCAAGCGCAGCGCAGCACGGGGAAGGACGGAACGCCACCATCACCGGAACTGTGTAGCAGTTCAACCCACTACGGGGTTGAGAGGTGCGTTGTCGTCGCTGCCCCGAGTTGCGCTATCGCTTACTCGGGGTTATCCATGTTTTGTTCCTTCGGAACAGTTCTCGAACGTATTTTTAAAAATAAATGGTTAATGGCGCAAAGCGCAGAAAATCAACATTTACAAATCGGTTTTCGTTTTCTGTCATTTTTACCGCAAGGTACGCAAACTTGTTCGCAAAGAACGCAAGGAATTTAATTCGAGATATTTAAATCTTTGCATACTTTGCGGTAAAACTTTTTTGACATCCCGTCTTTCGTGGATATTTTGGATGAATGTAAAATGTTGGGCGACGGAATTGCCACTGCTGCCTTGATTCCTGAAAAACTTGTTCAAGCCGGAGGACATCGGTATATTCAAGCAAGACGACCGGCATTGTATCGGGACATTACATGAAAACCTCATCAAGCGGAACAAAAATTTGTTTGGCTGCATACGAATTGAGATTTTTTCCAATAAAAATAATAATTTTGCAAAAAATAATTTAAAAAATTAAAAAGTGAAACATAAAGCATATTTTTTGGCAATATTGGCCACATCATTAATGTTATCCTGTAGTGGCCCAAAAAGAAATTCTTTTGAAATACAGAATGGGGTCAACATCAGTCATTGGCTTTCGCAAAGTCGACAACGCGGAGAAAGCCGCCAAACATACTTTACCCGCTCCGATGTTGAATTTATAGCGGGTCTTGGTTACGACCACATTCGTATTCCCATTGACGAAGAACAAATGTTTACCGAAGACGGCCAAAAGGAACCGGAAGCATTTGCCTTGTTGCACGATGCATTAGGCTGGTGCGAAGAGTTTAGTTTACGTGCAGTAGTTGATTTGCACATATTGCGTACGCATCATTTTAATGAAGGTGAAAAACCCCTGTTTACTGATGTCAATGCCCAGGAACAGTTTTATGAATGTTGGCGCAAAATATCAGGAGAATTGAATAGGTATTCTGTTGACAAAGTTGCCTACGAGCCTATGAACGAACCTGTTGCAGACGACCATGAAACATGGAATATAATTTTAAATCGTTGTGTGGAAGTCATTCGCAAATTAGAACCGGAAAGGACAATCATTGCAGGCTCAAACCGCTGGCAAAGTTTCACTACAGTTAAAGAATTACGATTGCCTGAAAATGATCCTAATATCATCATCAGTTTTCATTATTATGAACCGTTTTTGCTTACTCATTATCAGGCGTCATGGACAAATGTAAAAGATATTGCTGTTCCGGTTCATTATCCGGGGCAATTGATTGCAGACGCTGATTTGGATTCGGCAAAAAACCATGCAGGCGCCGGAGAGATGATTTTCAACATGGATGTAATTGAACAAAACTTTATGCAAGTGATTGAGGTGGCACAAAAGTACGGTTTAAAAATGTATTGCGGCGAATATGGTTGTATCGAACTGGCGCCCCACGAAGATAAAATTCGTTGGTATAAAGACTTATACACTCTTTTTGAACGACATGGAATTGCACGTGCCAATTGGGATTACAAAGGCGGTTTTGCCATCGTCCGTCGCGGAGAGCCACAAACAGAGATGATTCATGCAATTTTAGGCAAGCATTAACCCATGCAAAAAAATATAGCAGTATTAGCAGGCGACGGAATAGGTCCCGAAGTGATTGAACAGGCGTTAAAAGCCGTAAAGGCTATCGAACAGCGTTTTGGATACCGATTTACGTATACGCCTGCGTTAACAGGCGCCACAGCCATCGAACATACCGGCAATCCTTACCCCGACGAAACACACGACATTTGTATGCAGTCTGACGCCGTACTTTTTGGCGCTATTGGCGACCCCAAATACGATAATGATCCCAAAGCCAAAGTACGTCCTGAACAGGGACTGCTTGCCCTGCGCAAAAAGCTTGGACTGTATGCCAACATCCGTCCGGTAAAGGTTTTCCAATCGTTGGTGCACCGCTCGCCACTTAAAACCGAGCTGATTGAAGGGGCTGATTTCATTGTTATTCGTGAGCTTACTGGCGGCATTTACTTTGGCGAGCCACGCGGACGAAGCGAAGACGGGCATACCGCTTTCGATACCTGTACCTATACCCATGCTGAAGTAGAACGTATCGGACAGTTGGCTTTCGAATATGCACGCCGCCGCTCCAAACGGCTTACCGCAGTTGATAAGGCCAATATCCTTGCTACTTCGCGGCTGTGGAGGGAAACCATGCAAGCGCTGCACGCAGGATTTCCCGATGTCGAACTTGAGTTTATGTTTGTAGACAATGCTGCGATGCAGATGGTTACCTGGCCAAAAAAATTCGATGTAGTGGTTACCGAAAACATGTTTGGCGACATTCTCACCGACGAGGCGAGCGTCATTACCGGTTCGCTGGGTTTGTTGCCCTCGGCGTCCATAGGTATACATACGTCAGTATTCGAACCGATACACGGTTCGTATCCGCAAGCAGCCGGTAAAAATATTGCTAATCCTCTGGGAACTATTCTTTCTTCTGCCATGATGTTCGAATATGCATTAGATATGCCCGAAGCCGGTCAACTCATCCGCCAGGCCTGCGAAAAATCAATCGAACAGGGCATCGTAACAGCCGACATCGCTACCGAAAAGGCAAACAGTACGTCAGAAGTGGGGGATTGGATTGCCGGACAATTATTGTAGCATTTTACAGAAAATTAATCGAGAATCAAAAATATAGATGCCTGCGACATGTGTAGTGATATTAAAATATATATGAACGAACGCATCGTTGTATTAACCGAAAAACACTTAGAAATACCGGAAATAAATAACTGTCATGTTGCAGTTTTTGAAAATAAAAAAACATTAGCGAAAAGATTAAAACACTTTGAGCAATCAGAAGAAGCATGTTTATACATCATTCATCACAATCTCGATGAATTATTCGATTTTGTTACAGGATGTTTTACATTTATCGAAGCTGCAGGCGGATTAGTATCGCTTCCTGACGGTCGTATTCTGCTCATTGAACGTCTTGGCAAATGGGATCTGCCCAAAGGGAAAGCTGAAAAAGGAGAAACACTGCAAGAAACAGCTATCAGGGAAGTTGTAGAAGAGTGCGGATTGAAAAAACCGCCAAAGATTACCGGCGAATTGACACATACGTACCATACCTATCATCGTAATGGGAAACATATCCTGAAGCACACAGCATGGTATTCCATGCTGTATGACGGAGATGAGACGCTTCATCCGCAATCTTCCGAAGATATCACCAACGCTGTCTGGATGCCCATAGCCCGGTTGAACATTGTTCTGCAAAATACGTATATATCAATAAAGCAAGTATTGAAGACAATGGCGAATGAAAAAGATCATTCACATCAGAAATAAAATCATACACAAGTTGTACCGTATTTTTCTCATCTTCTTTGGAAAAAGGATGGGAATGAGGCTTATGGTGATTTTGTTGACCTCTGGGAGCTTTGTTTCGCTGGCACAAACAGACTTCCCAGAGGAAGATACTTTACACAAAGTGAAGCCAAATGAAAGTTTCTATGACAGAAATTATTCTTCAAGATGGATTCGCGAACTGAAAAACATCATAATCGTTTCGCCAAAAAATGAATTGGTTGATTCTTTTAATATACAATCACCCAGCAACATATACATTAATGCAGAAGGACGTACCATCACCAGAATACGGATAATAAGGCTAAAACCTTTTGGCACTTCTGTTACCGACAGTGTTACTCACAACGTGAATTGGTTCGGTAAAGCTGCTAATTCGATACACGTTAATACCAGCGAATTTATCATACGAAATGCCCTTTTGTTCGGCGAAGGAGATAAGGTGAACAGTAACAGTTTATCCTATTCGGAACGGTATCTTCGCAGTTTGAGATACGTCGACGACGCCCGTGTGACTGCTATTCCCATTTCTGAAAATGAAGCCGAAGTGGTAGTCATCGTACAGGATATTTTTCCATATTCAGTAGATTTTGGTACCAACTTTGCATCGCGTGTTAATTACGGAATTACCAACCACAATATCATTGGGTTGGGCTTTGAATTAAGCGGCGGAGCTTTTATGGATACGGGAAAAGACCATCTGATGGGATATGTAGCAACACTGCGCTTATCCAATATTGGGCGCTCGTTTGTTTCTTTTCAGGCTGATTATTTGGACAAGTATGAAAATCAACATTATGGCTTCACATTTCGTCGGGATTTTTATACTCCTGCCACAAAATATGGCGGGCACCTGATTTATTACAATGCGCGTACTCCTGTACGTTACTTTGATCTCGACGGTCAACCGCATATAACAGAACCTATTTCCATCAGTTATAAACATTTAGATGTATGGCTTGGTCGATCTTTCCAAATCAGCAACCACCAAATCAGCAAACAACAACGGAATTTAACCGTATCACTCGGAGTTCAGAATATGTACTTCACCGATAAACCCGAAAATTCAGAAAAATATTATTACAGATTTCAAAACCGAACTACCTACCTTACATCCTTCACCTATTCGCAACAAGCGTTCTACAAAGCCAACCTTATTTACAATTTTGGACGGACGGAGGACATTCCTTACGGCTACCAGTTGTCGATAGTTGGCGGCAAAGAAGTAAATGAAATGTTCAATCGCCCATACTTTGGAGCGAATTTTTCTTCGGGTTATTTCATCCCGAATTTGGGTTATCTATCGGGGGCAGTTTCGTATGGCAGTTTCTTTCGCGAAGGTCAGGACCAGGGTGTTATCAACTTTGAGCTTAATTATTTTACCAATCTCTATGTGCTTGGTCGATTCAGGCCACGTACATTTATCAACGGTCAATATACCAGACAACTATACAATCCGTTTAATGATCAGTTAGTGATAGATGACGATCATGGTATACCTGGATTTCGCAATGATTCCGTACTGGGACGACATCGTTTGAACTTTTCGGTAGAGCAAAATTTCTTCACGCCCTGGAATTTTTATGAATTTCGCTTTGTGCTGTATGCTTTTGCCTATTTCAGTTGGCTTGGCGGATACGAAAAACCCACCTTGCTTAACCCCTTGTATTCATCATTTGGGTTTGGTATACGAATCAGAAATAACCGTTTAGTATTCAATACATTACAAGTTCAATTCGCGTATTTCCCCAATATTCCAAAAAATTCGAAATTCAATTATATCAGTTTCTCCAGGGAAACTGTTTTGCAACCGCGCGACTTCAGACCCAAAGCGCCTGAAGTCATGCCATTGTATTGATTTTTCATTTTTAAAAAATAAATATTATCTTTGTGCTTTTAAAATACTGATCATGAGATATGTCATTTTAATCATCATTGTATTGTGTTGCAGCACTTTTGGAACTTTAGCACAGACATTGTCATTAATGCCTCTTCCGTATGATATAAAACAGGGTACTGGGTCTTATATACTCACATCCGCTACTAAAATCGTGCTGAAAACCGATTCGATTGAGGTAAAAAAATCATGCGATTTTTTTCTCGACCTGATCAATCCCAGTACAGGTATGAATATTGGTTACGCCTCGTCATCTGCAACTCCCATTATTGTGGAACTTGATTCGCTCATTTCACATCCTGAAGGATATCGTTTAAAAGTCACTGAAAGAGAGATTACCATACAGGCACAAACGCCTGCCGGCGTTTTCTATGCTTTCCAAACGTTACGCCAACTCTTGCCTCCATTCATCGAAAGCCGTACTATGGTTGTCCGCAAGTGGACCATACCAGTGATCGAAATCAACGATGTCCCGCGTTTTCAGTACCGAGGACTGATGCTCGATGTGGTACGCCATTTTTTTCCTGTTGACGATATCAAGCGTTTTATCGACTTAATGGCCATGCACAAATACAATTACCTGCACCTGCACCTTACCGATGATCAGGGATGGCGTATCGAAATACCGGCCTATCCCAAACTACAGACTGTCAGTGCGTGGCGTAAGGAAACAATAGTTGGCCATCTGAATGATGAGCCGCGCCAATACGATGGCATCCGTTATGGAGGATTTTATACACAGGTGGAACTCAAAGAATTGGAACAATATGCCGCCGAACGTTATATCACCATCGTACCCGAGATTAATGTGCCGGGACACATTACCGCCTTACTGGCTGCTTATCCCGAATTGGGATGTACGGGAAATATAATTGAAGTAGCCCGCGATTGGGGTATTTTTCCGAACCTGCTGTGCCCGCGTGAAGATACTTTCCTGTTTCTCGAGCGTATATTTACAAATGTAATGAACATCTTCCCCGGAAAATATATTCACATCGGCGGCGACGAGTGCCCGAAAGAGCAATGGCAAAAAAATGAATTTTGTCGCAACACAAAAATCCAAAATGGTTTGCGAACCGATGAGCAGTTGCAAACATGGTTTATGAGACGGGTGGCCAAATTTATCCAATCTCATGGACGCCAAGTGATTGGTTGGGATGAGATGCTCGACGGCGGAGATATTTCAGATGCTGCCATCATGTCCTGGCGGGGTGAGCAGGGTGGTATTGATGCTACAAGAAAAGGCAACAATGTGATCATGACGCCGCATCGTAGCTGCTATTTCGATTATTACCAGTGGAACAGACGCGATGAAGAACCTTTAGCGCAAAGCGGATACCTCTCGCTGGGCATGGTATATCAGTATGAACCTGTTCCCAAAGAATTAACCGACATCGAAAAACAGTATATCATTGGAACACAGGGAAACCTTTGGACAGAGTATATTCCCAATATTCGTCAGGCCGAATATATGGTGTATCCC
>JGI24702J35022_10002449_pt1 | contig 11318 bp, 4 predicted proteins | sample TergutTh196P4_FD_35022 | JGI IMG/M metagenome (IMG submission 35022)
GCCTCAATTTTAGCCTTTATGCGTTGTTCTATGGGTGAGAGTACGACCCAGCTATCCGAGCCGAAGCTGCAGATCGAGGATGCTTGTCGAACAAAAACGCTCAAATCTTTTATACCTTCTTTTTTTACGATACAGGCCTTAGTTTGTTGTCGGTTTTTATCCTTTGAAAGCATTAAAATATTCGTATCTACCGTTGCCGATTCAAAAACCTTTACGCCTGCAAAGTCTATCAGTTGTTCCGGGTTTGTATTTTCGGCAAAGAATTTTCGCGTGTTTTCGCCGTACCCTGCCCTCATCCATTTGTTAGATGTGATAAAACATAACCGGCCCTTTGGTTTCAGCAATTGGTAGCCACGCTCATAGAACAATGAATAGATGTCACCCATGCTGCTAAATGTTTGATATGGGCTTGGTACTTCTTTTTTTCCTTCTTTTTTAGGCCCATATATTTTGGATAATTCCCCGTTATTCTTTTGTAATTGTACATACGGCGGATTTCCTATCACCACGTCAAAACCTTCTTTCATTCCGAACATCCAATCGGGGTCAAACCATTTTGCGGGGATGTTTTGGTCGAATAAATCAAAGTTTGCTATTTCATGCGCATTACCGGAGGAATGACCGATTTTTTCTAATCGGGTTGCTATCTCTTTCCGCAACGCTTTATCGTTTTCCTGTAATTCAAGTTTCTTGGCTCTGTTGCTTGCTGTAAAATAGTTGTGTCTGTTTTCGTGTAGCGCTTTTTTCAGTTCGTCTATTTCAAGAAATACGTCATTTTCAAAAACGTTTATCATGGTTAATTTTGGTTTTTCCAATCCTATAAGCGTATTAGCTGCTACAAATTTTGTTTCCAAGTTAGGCAAAGCCCGTATCCCCAAGTTTGGCGCGTTTCGATTTGTTTTTTGGTCTATGATTAGCGAAATAAAAAAACGCAATTTGGCTATCTGAACGGCAACGGGTTGAATGTCGACGCCAAAAATACAGTTTTCGATTAGGAACAGTTTGCGTCCGTAATCGGAAGCGTTGTTTTCAAAAATATCGCTAATTTCTTTCAGGCGTTTTTCGCGCTCGTATTGATTTTCGATTTTAAAGGCGTCTTTTGTTTCTTCTATTGCCTTTTCTTCCTGCAATTTACGCCACTCTTTATTGTCAGGGTCTAACTTCTGCAAGATTTCTACCATGCGATGCAAGATACCCATGGGGAAAGCGCCTGATCCACATGCAGGATCAATAATTCGTATATTATTGAGCGCTTTGATGGTATCACGCTTCAGTTCATCGGTTAGCATATCATCACCCTGTACCTCGCCATCTGTAATTGCTTCCCTTCGGAAAGCGACCTTCGGTTCACAATTTGTAATTGACAACAAGTAGGCTTTCAGCGATTCGTCTACCATATAATTGACTATTTCACGGGGGGTATAAAACGAACCTGTTTGTTTGCGTGCAGTCGTTTTTGTTTCTTCATTATAGCTTGCTAACAGGTTTTCGAATACTTTACCAAGCAATTCAGGGTCGAGCGCCACGTCTTCTTCCAAAGGAGTGTTTTCGGTGATGGTAAATTTGTAACTGTTTAAAATCGGGATTAATCCTTTTGTTTTGTATGTTTTACCTGTTGTATCGAAAAAACGGTTCAGGTCTACCTCCCGTTCCTCTCCGAAGAAAAGGTCATCGGGTACTATTGCGCGGTTTTGTTCTTTAGTTGAGAAACCATCAATGCGAATGATTTTGTTTTTGTCCTGCTCGTGTGGTTTATCCAAGCAATCGAACAACCCGCCATTAAGAAAAGGAATATCTTGAAACAGTTCGATAACTTCTTCCTTGGTGATGCGAAACAGTTCGGGGTAACGATAAAACGTTGTGATGTTATATTGTGGATTTTTACCCTGAAATTGATATTCGGAAATAAAATTCCGGTCTTCCATTTTTTGGTTGAGCGTTCCGAAAAACAAATTTTGCAGGATAGCATTGTAATACGTATGCGATGCTTCATCCTGATTGAATTCCTTTAATATGGTTTTCATCCGTTGTGCGTCGAAAAGATATTCAGGCACAAGTCCTTTTTCCTTGATAAACCATATAAATATGATCCTTGTAATGAGGCGTATCAGGTTGGTTGCATTACGTATATCAGCGTCTTTTTCTAAGTCGTCAGGAAATTGTACTTTATTCATTGCCCAGAAATACCATTTAGATAGTTCTTCATAAAATCGTTTGTTCAGTACATTGACATCCAACACTTCAAGCCAAGCTTTATGTAACTCGTTGAAATTAGAGGCATTGTGTTTCGCTAAGTCTTGTAGGATGCGTAAATGACCTGCATGGGTGTTTTCGATGTGCATATCGCGCAGGATGATTATCTTGCCTGTTCTCTCACCCTGTCGCCATTCCTGTTTGTAGGTCAAACGCTCTGACAGGGATAGCGAGATCAGCTGCCCGTATTTGAACAGGACTGCTACGGGCATCTTTTTACTGATGCGGTTAAAGGCGCGCGTCAGCTCCGAAAGTTCGGCGCGGGTCGGGCGTTTTGACAGTTCGAGCGCAAAAACCATCAAACCGTCGTAATGCCGTTCGGCTTGCTCTTGGGCTTCTTCATAAGAATAAGCGCTGTGAAAAAGACCTTTTTCAAAAACACGGTCATCTATCAGCCCTGCAAAATAAAGTTGGCTGATACAGGTAAAAGGCTCGCGGTCTTGGAAAAATTCCTTCAACACCGCTTTGGCGTCCAATGCCTCTTCGGTATTGGTAATGAGCGGAATGCTTAACTGTCCGAACAATCCGGTTGTCGCCTCTATTAAAGCGCTGTTATTGAAAATGTTGATATTCATACTTGAGTAATTTAAAATTTAAGTTTCAGCAATACTTTTTGGCGTTCTATCTCGGCTACTAATTCTTCTTCTGTGGGCAGGTATGGCAGATATTTATTCGCAAAAAGTTGCCGGTTTTCGTTTAATACCGAATAACGGGCTATCGTTTTATCGGTCTCTGTGCAGAGTAATATCCCAATGGTCGGGTTATCATCTGTCCCGCGCTTCAGATCGTCATACATCCTGACGTACATATCCAACTGCCCTATATCCTGATGCGTTATTGTATGTGTCTTTAACTCGCACAAAACGAAGCATTTAAGAATGAAATTGTAAAATACGAGGTCAATGTAAAAATCGCTTGTTTCGGTTCTAATCAATTGCTGTCTATCAACAAAGGCAAACCCTTTGCCTAATTCGAGCAGGAATTTTTGCATTTCATTTATTATTGCCTGCTCCAACACAGATTCCGTAAAACCTGCATTATTTGGAAGTCCGAGAAATTCCAAAACGGCGGGGTTTTTGATAAACTCCAATTGATCCTGCTGAAAAGCATCTGTTTTTTCCTGCATTTCCTGCACTACGGGGTCTTTGATTTGCGATGATAAAAGCCTGTGATAATAAAGCGTAGAAATATTTCTGTCCAAAGTACGTACAGACCAATGGTTCGCAGCAGTTTCTTGCAGGTAATATTTCTGCGCGTCTTTGTTTTCTACCCTCATTATCAGTCGTATATGCGACCAACTCAATTTGGCACACAGTGTGTGCCAAATGTCAATCTCCTGAAAGGTCAGGAAAAATTGCCTGAAATCCCGCAAACTTCGTTCGCCAAAACCTTTTCCAAACTCTTTGGTTAGTTCCCTGGATAAGGTTTTTAATATTTCCTCACCATAAGCCGCCCGTTCTTTGCCTTGTTGTTCTTCCTCGACAATGCGCCGTCCTATCAGCCAATAAGCCTCAACCATAGCCGAATTGACAGACGTGTATGCTTTCTGTCGTGCCGAAACAAGTATTTGCTTAATTTCTGAAACGAAATGTAAATCAACTTTCTGTATCATTTTGATATTTATTTAGAAACTATAAACCAGTTAATTAAATCAAAGTTCTCGGCGCGGAATTTTGCTTCCGTTTTTTGTTGTTCGGGCGAAAGGGTTTGGTGGAGGCTGTGTGCCGAGAAAAGGTTTTGAATTTCGTTGATGGCGGTGGGCATGGCTTGTGCGCGTAACCAGTCGTCTATTGCCTTCGACAAATGGTGTAACGCATCCTTATTGCCGTTTTCAATGTCTACCGGCACGAAACGGTCGGATGTTTTGTGATGGCGTAGCAAGGCAAGTATTTCCATGTCGCTTTTCAAGAACGAAACGTTAGGGATGCCGTCGCGATAAGAGGTGTGCAGCAGACGTATCTCGCTGTATATATGTTCCTTATCGCTCTCGTCCTTTTTACGGGGGTAACCTAAAACGGCCACCAAGCTATTCTCATTGCCTTTCCATGGCTGAAACAATTCGTTAAACAAGCGAAAACCCGTATATACGCCGTTAGGAATTTTTTTGAAAAACTCTTCCTGCTGTTTGAAGAGTTCAAAAAGCTCCTGCCTGAACTGTTCGAGCGAGAGGTTGTCGAAGCCGAAAGTGTTCGCGCCCGCTTCAATATCGTCCCATGTCAGTTGCATCTGTTCGAGCATCTTCTCTGTTTGCTTTGAAAACAGAGGGTTGTCTTCGACCATTTTTTGCAGCTCGGGCGTCAGGTTCTCGTCCATCTCAGTGCCGACAACGGTCATGATAGCCATCCGGTTTTCTACGCGCGATTTCAGGTTCAGGTAGTCGTCATAATCTTTGGCAGGCCAGAAATTGACGCCGCGTATTGTTTTGTTAGGCGAGCCAATGCGGTCAATACGTCCCATCCGCTGAATGAGGCGGACAGGGTTCCAATGGATGTCGTAATTGATAATCAGGTCGCTATCTTGCAGGTTTTGTCCTTCGCTCAAGCAGTCGGTAGCGATGAGAATATCTATCGGATGACTGATTTTATTCCATGTTTGCCGGTCGTATTTTTCGACTAATTCCGACCACTTTTCGTAAGGCACGCTCCATTTCCCGTCCGCAAAAAATGTCTCGCGATCAAGGTTGTTTTCGTATAAATCTGTCCAGTCTTTTTCGTTATACAGTTTGGTATAGGGCGCAAATTTTTCGAGGATAGGCTCAAAGTTTTTGCCTGCATAACCGTCTGTCGTTTCGCTTTGGCTACCCGATACGTATGCAAGTCTTTGGAAGCGTCGCTTACGCAATTCGTTGTAAAGGAACCGTGCCGTATCGGTATAGACCGTAAATATCAGCGTTTTATGGTTCTCTTGCTGCTGCTTTTCCGTTAGTATTTCGACAAGACGTTCCAATTTCAGATCATTCGTTAGCCATGAGTTTTCGTTGAATCGCTTTTCAAACGCCTCAAGGTTTAACATCAACTTCTGCAACTTACGGATGTCTGTTTCCAAATCTTTCTTAAATCCCTGTAAGGCAGTGATCTCCGATAGTTTGACCGGATTCTTAACGCCTAACTTAAATTCATCGCTTATCCCCATTTCGGCTGCCGAATCCTGTAATTCATCCTGCTCGTCGTCATTAAAATCCTCCGTTATAACCACGTCTTGCTTGTTATTTAACTTTGCCGCCTCAAAATTTTTAACTTTCTCAAGCACGTTCATGTGATGCTCCAGTATTTTTCCTGCTGTATTCTTAAACGAGAACCAGCTTGATTCCAAACGTTTAATGAGCAGAATATACATCATTTTTACAAGAAATTTCTCACGTGCTCTATCGTCTTCCAAAATACTGTCGGCATGTTTTCTTTCTCTGATATACTCTGAGGGGCGGTAAGCCGTCATATTTATCTTAATCGCATCCAAGATGTCATCAAATGATTTGAGATTTCCAATGTTCTGAGGCGTAATAAACTCATTTACAGGCTTTTCTTTTTGAGGAAATCGCATAGCGCCAAACTCGTTTTCTATCAACTTCCGCGTACGCGAAACGATAAGTGCGTCTGCCAATTGAAAAAAACTGTGGTCTAAGGCGCCGATAAAATCGGCTATCTTCCGGTCAGGTTTTTTAATCCATTCCGTGAACTTCTTTTGCGCCGACTGAAAGGCGACCATCAGGCTATGGATACCAAAACATGTGTCGTTGAAGCCATCGTCCTGTCCTCTGACCATCAGTTTGAATTGATTTCGGACGTCTATCAATCCATTGTTAATAGGAGTTGCCGACAGTTGTAATACCTTGATGTCGCGGTTTTTACGTCCTGAAAATAGAATGTTTTCAATCAGATACTTGTATCTCAACGACTTGTCGTTCCGCAAATTATGGCTTTCGTCAATCACAATCAGCAACTTACGCGCTTCCCGTATTCTTTTTAGCGTGAAGGCGTTCAGCCCCGCATATTCGGGGTTCGTATCCAACCGTTCGTCTTGCAGGTCGGTATGATTTCTGACAAAATAAACTAACTCGTCATTTTCAAACCTTGAACCATGCCCGGATTGATATTGTTCCCAGTTATGTCTTAATTTTTTGGGACAAAATAATAAAACCTTATATCCCTTTAAATCAAAATATTTCATTACAGCAAGCGCCGTCCATGTTTTCCCCAACCCTACCGCATCGGCAAGGATAGCGCCGTTATGGTTTTGCAACATTTTTATCAGGCTCATAACGCCTTTTTGTTGATAGGAATAGAGCGTCTGATAAAGGGTAGTCGCCTCCAAATGCGCGATATCATTTTTAAGTTCAGTATCTTTGGCATACGTCAGGAAATCGTCTTTAAACCGTTCGTATAAAACCTTATAATATAAATCTTTAGGCGTGTACTCTTTATATAAATGTTGAATCAGTTCGACAATGTGTTCCTTTACAACGACCTTCCTCTTGTCGGGCAAGACAATTTTATCCTGCGCTACATGGTCCCATTTATCGAAAAACCATTGGCAGAGGTTTCGAAACTCATCTTCATAATCATGCTTGGCGATATTCAGTTCGATATTGCTGCTTTCACGCATCCCCAGACCTGCATCGGTCAGATTGGAACTGCCTATTATAAAAAAATTATCTCTCTTATCCGTATCCGAATAAATATACGACTTGGCATGACAAAAATTCCGTTCTATCGTTTTTACCTGTACTTTTTGCTGTTGCAGAAACGCTACCGCCTTGCGCGCCGAATGAGATAGAGCAAGCGCATTATCAATGCTCAAATTATCGGCAAGCAGATCAACGACCTTATCTACCGATTCTTCCGTTTTAGTTAGCCTCCCCAGAATCAGGCGGAATTTCTCTATCTGACTCATCTCTTCATATAACAAAGTTAATGCGTTGACTGAGAAAAAACCGGTAACGATATCCAATTTACCGTTTTTTATATACTTTTTCAAGAAATCCGATACCTTATAAGGATAGTCGTTTTCAATTTGCGTTTTATTGTCTAATAGCATAAGGCGTTTTATTGATTACTTGTTCATTTTAAATGTGTATCAAGGTGCAAATATACATCCTGTATTGTTATTTACCAAATGAATCCGGATGCGACATGGGCAAGCATTTTTTTTTGATCGCAAAGAAAACACAAAGTGCGCAAAATGAAATAACTTGTTTTCAGACTATAGAAATCAGCGACCACGCATGGTTCATTATTAATAAACTAAGAAACTGTTTAAATTTTATTCAATAATTCTGTTATGGCTCTTTTAAGCGCTTTTTTCACATGCAAAAAAAGCGCTTAAAATAACTCATAACATCTATCATCAATAAAATTTAAACAGTTTCTAAACAAACATGTGGATTGATTTTTTTCCTTATTGTTGAGATTTAATGCAATCTTGTCACTTGCTTAACGCCTTTGACGGCTTTGATCTTTTTGATCAGGTTTTCCATCATGGATGTGTCGCTGAGCATCACGGCAATATCTCCCTGAAAAAGACCGTCGACCGAATCGACATTGATTGACCGGAGCGTCGTACCGCTTTCTTTGGATATGAGTGAGGTGATATTGGTCAGGATGCCGATATCATCGTGTCCAATAATACGTAAGGTTACGCCATAATGAGTGCCCCCTTTGCCGCTCCATCGTGCCTGGATAATCCTGTATCCGAAACGATTAACCATTTCCTGCGCATTCGGGCAGTTATTCCGGTGTATCTTGATTCCCCGTGTCGATACGAAACCGAAAACGGGGTCACCAAAAATCGGATTGCAACATTTGGCTAATTTATATTCGATGCCTGTCAGGTTGCGGTCAATGACCAACACATCGTGGCTTGAAGTAGATTCTTCTGTTATCGTCGGAGCGACAAATTGTTCGGCACTGCGAATTTCCGCATGATCGGCGGGTTCGGCGTCCTTGCGTTTCAGTTCGAGGTAATCTTCAATGACATCGGAGATATCCAACCGTTCTTCAGCTATTTCTACGTAAAAATCGGTAACAGTCTTAAATCCTTTCTTTCTGATATAATACATCAAGGTGGCTTCGTCGATCTCAATTTTGCGGTTTTTAAAACGCCGTTGCAAGAGTTCTTTGGCATATTCGACCGCCTTAGCTGATTCTTCGCGAAGGGCTTGACGAATTTTTGTCCGTGCTTTGGAGGTCGTTACAATTGTCAGCCAGTCTTGTTTGGGTTTTTGTGCAGCTGATGTGTTAATCTCGACCGTATCGCCATTTTTCAGTACATACCTGATAGGCACATTCTTCCCGTTCACTTTGCCTGATACGCACCTGAAGCCCAACTGCGAATGAATGGAAAAAGCAAAATCAAGTACGGTAGCCCCTTTTCCCAATTTAATCAATTCGCCGGTTGGCGTAAATACATATACCTCATCGCGGTAAAGGTCCATCCTAAACTCCTTCATCATATCCATGGGATTGACGCTTTGTGTTTCGATCATGGCACGTACATCGTTCATAAATTCGTCCAATCCCCGTTCTTCCTTCACCCCCTTGTATTTCCAATGGGCAGCCAATCCCTTTTCGGCTATTTCATCCATCCTGCGCGTACGAATCTGCACTTCCACCCAGCGTTGCTGAGGGCCTAACACCGTCACATGCAGACTTTCATATCCGTTCTTTTTGGGTACCGACAGCCAGTCGCGCATCCGTACCGGATTGGGTTGATACATATCCGTGATAATCGAAAAAACATGCCAGCAATCGGCTCGTTCCCTATCGGGCGAAGATTCCAAAATCACGCGGATGGCAAATAAATCGTAGATATTGTCGAAATCCGTTTGCTGTTGTTTCATTTTGTTATGAATCGAAAAAATGGATTTGGTACGGCCTTTGATATCACACTTCAAGTGTGTCGCTTCTAATTTTTTACGGACAGGTTCGATAAATGCCTCAATATATTCATCGCGTGAGCGTTTTGTCTCATTTAATGCATCTTTGATATATTTATATTGTTCGGGTTCGGTATATTTGAACGACAAATCTTCCAACTCGCTTTTAATCCTGTATAATCCCAACCGGTGTGCCAAAGGAGCATAGAGGTAGGATACCTCGGTCGCCATTTTTTTCCGGTCCTCGTCATTCATGTTTTTGCATAGCCGCATCATGCAAAGACGGTCGGCAATCATGATTAGGATAACCTGTATGTCTTCAGCAAACAAGAATAGGAGATGGTGAAAATTATCGGAATTGATCGCCGTATTCCGGGCATATAAATCCGATGCTTTCAACAAACGCCGTATCATCAGCGAAACGTCTTTATCGAAAATTTTTTCTATCGTTTCAAGCGATATAGCTTCCTTATATACAGGCTGGTAGAGTAGAAGTGCGATAATGGGAATCCGTTTCAGTCCAATAGCTGAAACGGCAATCAAAGCCGTCTGTACGATGCGTAACAAGCCGTTGATTCCATTCCGGTCGCGTTCGTACGAATCAAGTACAACGGCTTGCTTCAACAATGCTTTTATGTTGGGAACATCCTCTTTTTCAAGGCAGGAAGACAAATTCGAAAGCAATGCCCTAACTACGGAAAAAAATTCCTTTTGTTCTTCAGGAGTGAAAAACGGATTTGTACTCATCGTTTATATTTGTTGAAAAACGTGGTAAAGATATGTTGTTTTTTTTAATTATGGAAATTTTTATCTACATTTGCAGGGATAAATCATTAACAAACAGCAACTATGGATTTAAACGATTATTCCGTACTGAATAAACTCGGACTTAGCCTGCCGCCTGTGGGCGTAAAGTTTAGTTTTTTCCGGCCTGAAGGCATCCCTGCATTAGCGCAGGAAGCGCGGCTGTCACTATGTGAAATGTTGAAAACGGCGCAGGCAGCAAACAGGAGTTTTTATTTTTCAAAAGAAAATACCGAGACATGTATAGGCAATGTATTGCTTGGCATGGAGGATTTAGCTCCTTTTGCCGAAAGTGGGCATATCGGAGTGCGGTTAGGTGTATTTGAAGAAGCGCGATGTAACCAAAACTTGTATCAGTTTGTGCCGAAGATGGATAAGGGAATCGTTAATTATGTCCTTTTTGCTCCCGTCGACCAATTGACTTTTAATCCTGATGTGCTTGTTGTCAGCGCTTCGCCCGAACAGGCGGAAATTATAATGCGTGCCATGACTTATTCGACGGGTGAGATGTATAAATCGCTCTGTACGCCTGTTATGGGATGTGCCTGGCTGCTTATCCACCCATACAAGACGGGTGAGGTGAATTATATCGTACCGGCGTTGGTGCACGGACTGCACGGCCGGCAACTTTACCCGCCTGATACGCTTCTTATCGGCATACCGTATAAGTGGATACCGGTTATCCTTTCGAATCTGGGGCGTATGCCGTTGCACCTTGAAGGACATCAAAGCAAGGCTGCCTATTATGCCGAATTTGAGGGTATATTAGCCGACTTGTCGGAAAAAGCAAAAAATCCGTAAAAATCAGTCACATACATCGCATTACAAATGCCGATGAACGGAGGCAACGCCGTATGATAGTTTTTCAGGGGAATCGCAACACAGGTTTGATGGCTAATCCCGAATGTGCATCTTCGAATGCTTTTTCGATATCTTTGAAGTCATAGAATTTGGTGAGTTTCTCTACCGGCAATCGGCCTTCTTTGTAATACCTGACCAATTCGGGAATAAATGTTTGCGGGTTGGCGCCGCCTTCGCATAACCCCATAAGTGTCACACTTGGATTCATCAGGCTGGCTTCGAGTGGGATACCAACCTCTTCGGGACCTGTAACGCTTAATAGTACGGCAATCCCGTTGCGGCGCAGGCACGCGAGCGACTGTAGGATGACTTTGGCCACCCCCGACGCCTCGATACTGCTGTGCGCACCTCCTCCGGTGATGCGTTTGATGCCTTCTACCGGGTCTTCTTCGTTGCTGTTTATCACATGGGTAGCACCGAGTTGGCGGGCAAGTTCAAGTCGTTCGGGCACAATATCTATGCCTATGATGGCGCTACATTCTGTTATGGCAGCCGCCATAATGGCGCTCATCCCTACGCCCCCGCAGCC